>Ga0187893_10000475_pt1 | contig 104637 bp, 96 predicted proteins | sample MA1701074metaG_FD_139574 | JGI IMG/M metagenome (GOLD analysis project Ga0187893, IMG submission 139574) | White microbial mat communities from a basaltic lava cave in the Kipuka Kanohina Cave System on the Island of Hawaii, USA - MA170107-4 metaG ...
CACAGTTCACTCGGATATTTACCACCAGCACCAGAAGCCACGCTCCCTGCTCAGAGAAACCAACTTGAACTGAACCGGGAAAATACTAACATTCAAGTTGGTACATAAACTGGGGGCAGGTCATGTTGCTTCGCAGGGAGTTTGGATGTTGAGGATTGTGCCTGAAGATTTTGAAATTGTATCCGTCGAACCGGTTCAAACCATCTGCCGTACCGAACCACATGAATCCCTGGCGGTCCTGCGTAATGCACCAGACCGAACTCTGGGAAAGACCCTGATCCACGTTGAGGATTTCGTATTTGAACCCGGCGGTTCGGGAGAAGGGGGTTGAGAAGAGGAGTAACCACAATACGGAGATATGTCTGGTGAAGTATCGAAGCACAGCGTTGCGATGAAGAATTCTTACTTCCTCAAAATTTTCTCCATCGACTTTCCTTTTGCCAGCTCATCAATCAATTTATCCATATAGCGGATCTTTTGCATGAGTTTGTCTTTGATTTCTTCCACACGATAGCCGCAGATGACGCCCGTAATTTTGGAAACATTCGGATTCATGCGCGGTGCCTGCGCAAAAAAAAGTTCAAGATCGTTCTTCCTGCTGATCTGCTCTTTCAAGGTTTTTTTGTCATAGCCTGTCAGCCAGAAGAGAACGGTATCCAGCTCTGCCTTTGTGCGACCTTTTCCCTCCACCTTTTGTACGTACAGCGGATAGAAACTCGCAAAAGTCATTTTGAAAACTCTTGTGTTAACCATTGGGGTGCCTTGTGGTGGTGACCGGTTGATTGCACACAAGTGTCCGAAAACTACGCAATGCTGTAGTGAACAGATAAGACCTATTTTCTTGACAACACAAGCAATGCTGCAATAATTACACCAAAGATGAGAAGTTGTTTCTGATTCTCCTCTTGATTGATCTTGTACGATAAGCGAAATCAGGGGAATGACCTTTTCAACAAAGTGGGCGTCGTTGTTGGGAGGGTTATACGCCGACGCAACCCATCATTCGTTTTTCTGTTCCCAAGCTTTCTTGACTTTGTGGAAATGCTTGATGCGCTTATCAATCTTCTCAATTTCCTTTGGGTAGAACTCCAACATCACATCGCAGAACTCAAGCATCCATTTCTTGCGAGAGTATTTCGGATTGACGATGATCTTGTTTGAATTGGCGATTTGGATTTGACCCCAACCGAGTGCACCGATTGTGAGGCATTCCCACGACAGGAATTCAATAGGAACAAAATGAACTTTCTCGACTTTGACTTTTGTACCTTTGACCGCATAGGCAATGGTCAATAGAACGAAGTGGTTGTTGTCGTCCTCATAGAAGCGTGAGAGCCGCTCGACAGAAGTAAGGTTGGGCATATTGAAATGAGTGTCGAGCCGGTGAGTCTTGACATCAACGACATTGTAGAAGCCATCCTTGTCAGTGAATGCGACATCCGCCATTGCTCTTCGGGCGAACTCGGCAGAATACGTGCCACATAGCTCACCGAGGATATCGTCGAAGGTATCAGCCAGAATGTCTTGGATTGCATCGCCGGCTGCTCGGGTACTTGAGATTGTCGCCTCAGACATGAATTCTTTGTGGGAATTGATGAAGTGGAGAATATCCTCCTCGATTTTTTTGTACGCATCGGTATAGAAGATCTGGCTTTTCTTCATTTGGACTTTTCGCTTTCGTGGAAAAGAGAGATTGTATTGTCGGCTGCTTGAGAGTTTGACTTTTTTGAGTCATTCTGATCTTGTAAGGTATTTCTTTCCCAGAAAACCCCGTCGGAATGACCTTGGATGGATTTGTCCGTTTCGGCAAGTTCCAGCCGCTTGAGTGCAAGGCAAGCGTAGATTTCATCAAGTTCTATCCCGAGAAAATGTCGCTGAAGTTTTCTAGCGACTACGGCTGATGTTCCTGAACCTGAGAATGGATCGAACACGAAGTCGGAAGGGCGTGAACTTGCGAGGATCACTTTTGCCAAGAGTTTCTCCGGCTTTTGCGTTGGGTGATCTGTATTCTCAGGCATCGACCAGAACGGGATAGTCAAATCAGTCCAGATGTTCGATGGATGCGTGAGACGATATCCGCCGTTCTCGGTTCGTTCCCAATCCTTTGGTTCCCCATCCTCGTGGGTGTATGGTGCGATCACTCTTCGCTTCAGTTTGACTGCTTCGACGTTGAAATAGTACTCATCAGAAACAGTGCAGAACCAAATGTCCTCAGAGTTGTTCTTCCAGTTGGATTTGGCACCACGACCTTTTTCTCGCTCCCAAGTGATACGGTTCCGGACTTTGAAGTATTTTTCGGCAACTTTTTGGATGGCACCCGACGAACGCCAATCTCCGCAAATGTAAATGGAAGCTGTGCTCTTCAAGGTTGGCACGAGTTTTCCAAGCCAAGAATCAACCCAATGCACGTACTCAGTACTACTCATTTCCCGAAAAGCATTGGAATTGAATGTCTTACTGAGATTGTAAGGTGGATCGACGAATAGAAGATCCACGAATTGAGAAGGGAGAAATTCGAGAGCGGCGAATACGTCCTGATTGACAATCTTGTCTCTTAGAGCAGAAACTGTTGCTTTCTCAGACAGACTGACCAGATCGGTTCTCAGTTTCAGCCTTTCGGCTTCAGAGAGAGTGATTGTCCGATTTCGGGGGGCTCGTTGTTTGCTAACCATACTATTAAAGATACGAAACTCTCATTCCAATATCACTGGGGTGCATTGACGCGCTGTGATTCGAGAGACACCGAAATCACAAAGCTCAGTACATTCTGCTCACACACACGTCCGTCGACTTCGGAAACCTTAGCTAGAATGCACGTCCAGCATTGCTGCCTTTGCCGGGAATCGCGTATTCGTTACATTTCTATCTGAATGACCAACCCAAAGAGATTCTCCAACCGTACCAATTGGCAGAGGGAACAGAACCGGCTCTCTCTTCTTGTTGAGGAAATGAGAAAGGGTGGAGGTGGCCTGCTCGACCTGACGGTTTCAAATCCGACAGATGTTGGGTTTTCCTATCCGCAGTCAATTCCGGAATCGCTGGCAAACCCTGCATTGCTCAGGTATCAGCCGCATCCGCGTGGATTGATTTCCGCGCGCAAAGAGATAGCCGGGTACTACAAATCAAAAGGTATCGGCGTCGATCCCGAAGCAATTCTCCTCACATCGGGCTCAAGCGAATCCTATGCATTCATCTTTCGTCTCTTGTGTGAAGAGGGCGACTCGATTCTTGTCCCTGTTCCATCATATCCGTTGCTTGATCATCTCGCCCAGATCAATGATGTGTCAATCAGGAATTACGGCCTCAACTATGACGGCGAATGGCATATTGATTTCGCATCGCTTGAATTGCAAGTCGACGAACGGGTCAAGGCAATTCTTGTAATCAATCCCAACAACCCGACAGGTTCATTCTTAAAGGCAGATGAATTTGCACGGCTCAGGGGGATTTGCGCGTCGAACAATATCGCGCTGGTTGTGGATGAAGTCTTTGCTGATTTCGGATTCGGCAACGATCAACGCCGGATTCTTTCGGCTGTCGGGGAATCTGATGCTTTTACATTCACCCTGAACGGACTCTCAAAGATGTCGGGATTGCCGCAGATGAAGCTTGGCTGGATGATTGTGAATGGCAAAAAGGAAATCGCAGATGAAGCGTTATCCCGCCTGGAAATCATGGCTGACGCTTTTCTATCCGTGAACACGCCGGTTCAGGTTGCACTGCACGCATTGCTTCAGGCGGGCGAAGGCATTCGCAATCAAATCCGGCAGAGAACACAAACCAATCTTGGCGCCCTTCGGTCGTTGATCGGGCGTGATGCGCGATGCACGGTTCTGAATGTCGAAGGCGGATGGAGTGTTGTCCTTCAGGTCCCGGGGACGCGCAGTGATGAAGAATGGGCGATCCGGCTTCTTCAAAGATGCGCGGTTATTGTTCAGCCGGGCTACTTGTTTGATTTCTCCGGAGCGCAATACCTTGTGCTCAGCTTATTGACGGAAGAGAAGGTGTTTCGCCATGGCGTTGAGATGATGGTGAAGGAGTTTGAAGAGTAGCTCCGTCTTGGAAAACTCTCGCGCATTGGATATATTGACTCAGAACTTGTCTCCCTTCATTCCGATCCTGTGACTCATTCCGATCTTATTCTCGTTCTTGATTACGGCGCGCAGTACGCGCAGTTGATTGCGCGTCGCGTTCGCGAGTTAGCTGTGTACTCGGAGCTCCATCCATTCAACATTTCCATCGAAACGATCCGAAAGCTTAAGCCCAAAGGGATTATTCTTTCCGGAAGTCCGCACAGCACGTATGATGCAGGCGCGCCTCATTCCGATCCGGCTATTTTCGGACTCGGCATTCCGGTGCTCGGTATCTGCTACGGACTTCAACTCATCGGGTATCAACTCGGCGGTGAGGTGGACAAAGCCGCCAGGCGCGAATACGGAAGCGCTGAATTGTTGATCGATGATTCCTCCGATTTGTTTGCCGGCATCGGCTCTGCCTCCACGACGGTCTGGATGAGCCACGGGGACCATCTTGTGAAAGCGCCGGATGGCTTTGAAACAATTGCGCATACCGCTAACGCCCCGATCTGCGCAATCCGCGATCCGAAAAGAAAAATCTACGCCGTGCAGTTTCATCCTGAGGTCGCCCACACACCAAAAGGAACTGAAGTTCTCAGAAGTTTCATCTACAAGATCTGCGACTGTAGCGGCGGATGGAACTCAAGCTCGTTTCTTGAGAATGCCATCGGAGAGATCCGTAACAAAGTGGGGAAAGGCAAAGTGATTTGTGCTTTGAGTGGCGGCGTTGATTCATCCGTCGCGGCTGTGTTACTCCACAAAGCCATCGGCGACCAGTTGTACTGCATTCATATCAACAACGGACTGATGCGGAAGAATGAATCGGAATCAGTCGTGAAAACATTTCGCGACCGGTTCAACATGAACCTCGACTATATTGACGCGACAGACCGCTTTCTCTCGGCCCTCAGCGGCGTGACGGACCCCGAACAAAAGAGAAAGATCATCGGCAAGCTGTTCATTGAAATCTTTGAAGAAGAGGCAAAGAAACTCGGCCAGGTTGATTTTCTGGCGCAGGGCACATTGTATCCCGACGTCATTGAATCAACGTCGTTCAAAGGTCCGTCTGTGACGATCAAGACGCATCACAACGTCGGCGGGTTGCCTGAAAAGATGAACCTCAAACTCATTGAGCCGTTCAGGGAGTTGTTCAAGGATGAAGTGCGTGCGGTGGGAACCGATCTCGGGCTTTCTGACGACCTCATCTGGCGCCATCCGTTTCCCGGTCCGGGTCTGGCTGTTCGCGTTCTCGGCGAAATCACGTCGGAGCGTCTGCGGCTTCTCCGCGATGCTGATGAAATCTTCATTGAAGAGATTCGCAACTCCGGGTTGTACCGTGATATCTGGCAGGCCTTCGTGGTTCTGCTTCCGGTGAGAAGTGTCGGCGTGATGGGGGATGGACGCACGTATGATTACACCGTCGCACTCAGAGCTGTCAACAGTGTGGACGGCATGACTGCGGATTGGTATCGGATGCCGCACGAAGTTCTCGCCCGTATTTCATCGCGCATCACGAATGAAGTCAAAGGCATCAACCGCGTCGTCTATGACGTCAGCTCAAAGCCACCCGCTACGATTGAGTGGGAATGAAAGCGCGAACATCCTTACCGCACTAATGTCATGCGCGTAGATTGTGTAATCCCGCCCGCCTTCATTCTGCAAACATAGATCCCGCTTCCCAAGTTGTCACCCTGAAATCTCACAGTGTGTCTTCCTTCTCTCATCATTCCGTCCGTAAGCGTTGACACTTCACGCCCAAGCATATCGAACACCTGCAAGAGAACATGCATGTCGTTCGGCAGATCGAAGTCTATTGTTGTCTCGGGATTGAACGGATTCGGGTAGTTTTGGTGAAGAATGCACTCCCGTGGAAGGGCTGCCCCATCGTCAACGTCCGTGGACGTTGAAGTCACAAACCATCTGTCCAGTCCTTCCGTCGTGCCGAATTCATTCTGTGCAACGAGCCGATAATGATAGACCGTGCCGGGTTGTAAATTGAACAATGTGCGAGCCACGCCTATAGTTGTATATCCCTCTCCAATATCTGTTGGTGAAGTAGTGTTACCGTATGCAGTTGTAGTCCCCCATTCAAACCATGCCATTGTAGAGGCACCATTTGGATTTACCGTGCCTCTAAGTTGAGATGAAGTTCCATCTATGTACCATGCAGAATCAGTTCGAGCGCTTGGAGCCGCATTGGATGGACCTGATGTAATAATCAATTCTGTAACAAGCGGTTTGAAATCGTAATCTGTGTCCCTGACATCATATCAAAATTCACAAGCTGGCCGCCATTCGCATCCATCATCCGGATTGGCGGGAAAATATAGGCATTAAGGTTCGGCCAACTCAAAGAAATCGGATAACCGTCTGTCCCGGCCTGAAAGGTGAGCCGGAATAAGTCATGCTGAACCGGACTGTACCTGCTCCGGATGTCCACTGATAACCCTAGATCGAAACAAGCTTGGAGGGTATCGGGGTCTATCCAGCGCACATCAAATTGATGAGGTGCTGGCACTGCTTGGAGAAAAAACTCACCTAGATTCGGATCAACACAGCGAGAACCAATTGTAGAAAATCCCATCCATAGTCTGTTTGTAGCGGAATGATTGTTTGTCATGCGAATGGGAACAACGGTATATCCTTCCAAACCGTTTGCAACAGTTGTGAATGTTTGATCCTCGCCGTATATAGCTTCGCCGACTATGGGGTCAACCACAATTCTGTAGTGGTAGGTTCTTTGAGCATTCATTCCAGAAATGTATTCATCAAATGGGATGACATTGCCTGCGGCTAGAGGGACAGGCGTCGTTTGGTTACCGTAGGCCGTTGTGGTTCCCCATTCAAAATAGACCAAGACTTCTTGTGTTCCGGAGGCCGCCCGTCCGTTCAGCGTTACATCATTTTGGCCAACTTCTATTGGCAGAAAAGTGTTACAACTTGCCATTGCGAATGAATTGGTCGGGCCCGAAGCAAGAATCATCAGTCGGTTCAACGCAAAATTTGTTACAACAGCGCTCGTCTCGGCCAGCATATCGACATTGAGGAGGACTCCACCAAACTGATCCTGCAATGTGACGGGTCCGCTAAAAAATTGGTTCAGCGGAGACCAGGACAGAGTAATTGAGGTCGCAAATTCCCCCGGTTGAAACTGAACGAGGTACGTATCAACTTGTGAAGGTTGAACGTATGTGCGAAAGTCAATCCACATTCCCTGGTCAAAACATGATCCGTCTTCACCCGGCCCGGGGTTTATGATACGCGCGTCGAAGATTGTGGTAGGAGGCAATGGTGGAAGAAGAAACTCGCCCAATGCAGTGTCAACACATATCGTTGCCTGCGGATGCACGCCGATTGTCAGCTCTCGTTGAGCTCCATTTGAATCTTCAACACGCAAGCGAATGGGATATTCTGATGCACTACAAACGGCTGAAACAAGTAGCGCCAAGGTCACAACTTCTACCAGGCGATGGGGATTGGAACACGCTTTCACGGCGACTCCTCCGTGTGGTGGTGGCGAAGCGGGTGATGGTGGGTTTGCAGATCAGGTACGAAGGAATAATAGCATATTGAATTCCGATAGTCAATGCCGCACGTCTTCGACTTCGACATTTGCGTTTCCCAATTAGTCGTTGGACAAGTACCCCGAATTGGTTATCTTCTTCCTGCCCGTCATTCAAATTATTCACAATCCAATCAGCCGGTGAAGCGTTTTTTCTCATTTGTCAAGATTGAGCACACACTGTTTTCCCTGCCGCTCATTTATAGCGGTGTTCTGCTTGCCAGCAGAGGGTCCATTCCGCCTTTGCGGACGCTAATTCTCGTCCTGACCGCGGCAACAGGCGCAAGAACAGCGGCATTCGCTCTGAATCGCATGATCGACCGCCGACTTGATGCGCGCAATCCCCGCACGGCTTCCCGCGAGCTTCCGTCTGGGAAAATCACCATGAATGAAGCATTGTGGGTTCTTGGAGCAGGATTGGCGCTGTACTTCGGTTCAGCGTATCTGCTTTCCGACTTTTGCTTTTACATGTCGCCGATTCCATTGTTAATCTTTGTCATTTATCCGACGATGAAGCGCTACACACCGTTGGCGCATTTCGGAGTCGGGCTTGGGCTCTCCATGGGATCGCTTGGCGGCTGGTTTGCCGTTTCGGCGTCATTTGATGATCTGCTTGCTCCGGCATTGCTATCGTTGTTCACGCTGTTTTGGGTCGCTGGATTTGATATCATTTATGCGACTTTGGATGAAGAGTTCGACAGAAAGGAATCGCTTTACTCGTTCCCTTCGCGCTTCGGGAAGGAACGCGCGCTGAAGTATTCCGGGTACTTGCATATAGTTGCGTTTGGTTTCCTGGTCCTTCTGTTCGCGCACTCGATACGTTCGATAGCCGCGTTGCCACTTCTTCTGTTGGTTGGCTATCTTCTGTATCTCGAACAAAAGAAAGCTGAAGACGTCGAGCTCGCCTTTTTCAGAATTAACGCGATCGCCGGCGTGTGTGTGTTTGCGATGGTGCTTGTCGGAGTCTTTACAGCATGAAAATCGTCGTTGGCATAACAGGTTCTTCTGGTGCGGTGTACGCACTTGACTTCCTCAAGAAATGCACAGCCGACAAGTATCTTGTTGTCAGCTCCTGGGGAAAAGTGTTGTTGCGGGACGAACTGAACATGAGCGACAAAGACCTGAAGCCGTATGTAAAAGGTTCATTCTCCGATGATGACCTTACAGCGCCGATGGCCTCGGGTTCAAACAAGTTTGATGCGTTCGTTATTATTCCTGCTTCGACTTCAACGCTCGGGAAAATCGCTTCAGGTATTGGCGATACGCTCATTACAAGGACAGCGCAGGTCTGTCTCAAAGAAACGTACAAATTGATCATTTGCGTTCGCGAAACACCACTGTCCACACTTGCGCTTGAACAATGCGCGCGGCTGTCTTCATACGGTGCGGTCATCATGCCGATTTCACCGCCGCTGTATTTCGTCCCGAAAACCGTGGATGAATACGTTGGTGCATTCACGAATAAGGTGCTCGCACAATTTGGACTTGCTTCAGACAAAGGTTGGCGCTCGGAGGAGTTTTCCTGATGAAACGTATCCTTCTGATTGTCGCCGGGACAATTTCTTTGGTGCTTGGAATCATCGGGGCATTTCTTCCCGTGTTGCCGACAACGCCTTTCATACTACTTACTCTGTATTGTTACGTGCGGAGTTCTCAGCGGATGTATGCATGGGTCATGCGCAGTCGCTGGGCCGGGAAGCATGTGAAAAATGTTCTCGCCGGACGCGGTATTCCTCTTTCAGTCAAAGTCTTTGCGATTGTCGTTTCACTTTGCATGATGGGATACGTTGGCATTATGAACGATAGCGTGCGAGTCTGGGCGATGCTCGGTACATTGTTTGCCGTGCAGTTGTATTTTATGATCCGCATTCCAACCTACCGCGAACCAAAAGACCTTCCGGTAGAAGCAAGACCGGAAATAGAAAGCTCCGAAACGCCCGTTCCATGAAATCATCGTTTCAGACAGCCGGCTATTTTGCCCGATACCTTGAATCGGTCGGCGAACTTCACCGATGTTCTGTTGAAGTCGATCCCTACCTGGAAGTAACTGAAATTGCAACGCGCGCAATCAAAGAGAAGAAACCCGCGATTCTCTTTGAACGCGTGAAAGACTCCAGGTTTCCGCTGGTAATCAACACGCTCGCAAGCGATAAACGTTGTGAGCTTGCGCTACAGTGTCATCCGCAACAGTTGGGCGAAGAGTTGATACGGTTCGCTGAGGCACTCATGCCTCCGAAGCCGTCTTCGTTGCTCCAACATCGCTCATTTGCTTCCCGGTTTCTTCATGCCCCCGTAGCAAGAGTATCGAGAGCCCGCTCGCAGGAAATCACGATCGAATCCCCGAACCTTGATGATCTTCCGATCCTGACATGCTGGCCCGAAGATGGAGGCCGCTTCATTACTCTCCCGCAGGTTGTCACTTACGATCCGCGTTCCGGGAAACGAAACATGGGAATGTACCGGATGCACGTCTTTGACAAAGCGAGCACGGGAATGCACTGGCAAATCCAAAAGGGTGGAGGGTTTCACTACTATCAGGCGGAGAAGTTGGAACGACCATTTGAACTTGTCGTTGCGCTCGGCACCGATCCTGCTTTGCTAATGGCAACGGTTGCAGCGTTGCCGGAAAACATCGACGAAGCAATGTTTGCCGGTTTTCTCCGCGGGAAGCGGATGCGCTTTGTGAAAGGCAAGTCGGTTTCGATTGACGTGCCGGCTCATGCTGAGTTCATTCTTGAAGGAACCGTCCCGCTCAACGTGCGAAAGACGGAGGGCCCCTTCGGTGATCACTTCGGCCATTATTCCCACGCCGCAGACTTCCCGGTGTTCATGCTCAAAGCAATTACGCACCGTCGCAACGCGGTGTACCCGGCAACCATTGTTGGTGTTCCTCCCATGGAGGACAAGTGGATCGGCGACGCGACACAGATGATTCTCGGTCCGCTGGCGAAATTGCTCCACTCCGAGATCAAAGATATGTGGGCATACTACGAAGCTGGTTTCCACAATCTTCTGGTTGTGGCCGTTGACCAGCGATATGCCAAAGAAGCAATGAAGACTGCTCTCGGGATTCTCGGGACAGGACAGCTATCGCTGACGAAATGCATCATCCTTGTTTCCGAAGGCGTCAATATCCGCAACTTTGACGAAGTAATGAAAAATGTGCGCGACTACTTCGACCCGCATCTGGATTTCGTAATGATTCCACGTGTGCCGCTTGATACGCTGGACTTCACGAGCTACACGATGAACCTCGGCAGCAAGATGATCATCGACGCGACGGTAAAAAGACGCGGTGATCAAAGCGCACCCCCCGCCATTGACAGGAACCGGCGGGATGAGCAGATACAACAAGTGAAATCTCTCGACCCGCGCATTCTCGATGTTAACCTTGTGCATGACACGTTGTTGCTCGTCAAGGTGCAGGGCCACGGCATGCCGCTCGTCGGAAAACTGGTTATGCACACGGAGCTTCCCGGTATCAAGATGATCGCAACGGTCAGCGATGATGTTGATATTCGCGACAGGGAAAACTATATTTGGGGCCTGTTCACGCGCTTTGATTGTGAACGCGACATTATCTTTACAGAACAAAAACTTGTGGGCATCTGTCCGGTGTACAAGGGCATCATGGGCATTGATGCAACATGGAAGAACGGGTATCCTAAACCTCTCCGTATGACAGAAAGCGTAATTAAAAAAGTGAATGAACGGTGGGAGAGTTACTGGAAATGAGGATTGGTATTCTCGTTGTTGTCTTCCTCTTGCAATTTGTTTCGCCGCTGCTGACCCCATGTTGTGTGGAGGCGCCTATGCCTGCACAGGCATCGACCACCGCGCCCGTCGATAACTGTGATGATGAAGAATCCTGTTCGCCGTTTTCCTGCTGTAAGACATGTTGTAACCTCCTTCTCTCACAAATCCAGACATTGACGGCGTTGCTTCCCGTACATGTGCAACGCTCGTGTGGTTTTCTACTTGTTCCGGTCTCACCAGTTAATTCCATCTGGCACCCTCCGCAATTAATCTCCTGATGTTGATCAGACGAACCGCTTTGTAAAAGCGGTATTCTTCCAACAGCTGAAGGAGTACACGCATGAAGTATTTCATGTGTTGGATAATTATGTTTGCGGGCACCTCCGCGGCCCTGGCGCAAAATGAATTCAAAGCCATTGTAAAAGATCAGCACTCCGGTGAGTTGTTGCCGGGTGTTGTTGTGACAGTCGATGGAACCGGCCTAGGAGCCGCCGCTGATGAAAACGGGCTGGTGCATCTGAAGAATATACCGGACGGGGATAGAATTCTCGTATTCAGCCTGGTAGGTTATGAAAAGCATGAGCAGGAATTCTCATTTCCGATGGACAGTGAAATTCCCGTAACAATCTTGTTGGCGCCTGACGAAGAGGAACTTGAAGAAATTGTTGTTTCGACAACGAGAGGCAGTCGCTCCATTGCGGATGAACCGACGCGCATCGAAGCGATTGCGGCTGAAGAGTTGGATGAAAAATCCAATATGAAACCGGGCGATATCCGGATGTTGCTGTTTGAAAGCACCGGAATCCAGACACAGCAAAACTCCGCAACGTCGGCAAACACAAGTATTCGTATTCAAGGCCTCGAAGGTCGGCACACGCAAATCCTCAAAGACGGATTTCCTTTGTACGCCGGTCTTTCAAGCGGACTGAGCATCATGCAGATTCCGCCGTTGGATTTGAACCAGGTGGAAGTTATCAAAGGGAGCGCCTCGACGCTGTACGGAGGTGGGGCGATTTCAGGGATCATCAATCTGATTTCAAAACGGCCCTCGGAAAAACCGGAGTTGACCTTTCACGCAAATGTCACCTCTGCAAGTGGCCTTGATCTGAGTGGATTTTACGCACGGCAGTTTGAAGGGCTCGGCATGACGGTGTTTGCGGCGTCCAATGCGAGTAACGCGTACGATCCTGCTGGTATCGGGCTCTCGGCGATACCGGAGTTCAGGCGCTACACGCTGAACCCGAGAGTGTTCTATAACGTGTCGAATGACCTGGCCATTGACGTCGGCGTCAACGCATCATTCGAGGATCGTCTCGGTGGCGATATGAAGTACATTAACGGAACCGGGGACAGTACTCACAGCTACTTTGAGAAGAATCGGACAGACCGCGTTTCAACCCAACTTGGTGTTGACTACAAGCTAGGCGACCAAAGTAATTTGCGCCTGAAGAACAGCTTCAGCCATTTCGGGCGCCTTCTTGAAACCCCATCCTCAAAACTTGACGGCACTCAGCTTTCGTCAGTCACGGAGGTTGCTTTTGTTGGCGGACCGCCGACGTTGGAGTGGATAGTAGGAACGAACTTGTGGACGGATGATTTCTCCGAGGCAACGACCGGTATCCCAAGAGACTATGAGCATCGCGTGTATGGTGGTTTTGTCCAGAACACATGGCAACCGAACGACTGGCTTGCTCTGGAATCAGGACTTCGAACCGATGTTTCGTCGAGCGAAGATGTATTTGTTCTGCCGCGCGTCTCGGCATTGTTCATGATTTCGCGGGATGTTACTTCGCGAGTTGGAGGAGGATTGGGCTATGCCATCCCAACGATTTTCACGGGCGAGGCAGAAGAACTTCAGTTTGAGAACATTCTCCCGATTGATGAATCAATTGTCGAACCCGAGCGTTCGTTGGGAGGCAATGCCGACATTAATTTCCGGTCGACATTATTTGCCGCCATTTCTCTTTCGATGAACGTGATGCTGTTCTACACGCGCCTGGACGATCCCCTGGAGTTGGTACCCTCGGGATCGGCTATGCAGTATGTCAACGCGGACGGCCACATCGATACGCATGGCTCAGAGACAAATGTGAAACTCGGTTATGAGGACTTCAAGCTGTTCCTTGGTCACACGTTCACTTCAACGAGAGGACATTTCGGCGGGACAAACACCGACGCTCCGTTGACGCCGAGGCATAAATTCAATTCTGTTTTGATTTATGAAGTCGAGCGCACATGGAGAATCGGGCTGGAGGCATACTACTTCGATACGCAACTCCTGCGTGATGGAACGACAGGACAGTCATACTGGATTTGCGGATTCATGGCCGAGCGCATCTGGGGATCCTTTTCCCTGTTCATCAACTTTGAGAACCTCCTCGACTCGCGTCAGACGCGGTTTGACACGATTTATACCGGGACGATTACGAATCCCCAGTTCCGCGACATTTACGCGCCTGTGGATGGATTCGTCATGAATGGAGGGGTGAAGATCAGGTTGTGAGCGCGGATATTGCACCATGCCGAAGCGTTTTTTCGGGTGGTCTCAGTAGGGGCTTGAATATTCAAGCCCCTACTTGAAACACATGGTCTTGCCGCTTTCTTTGCTTCTCGAAAGAAAAGCTGGTGTCCTACACGAATCGTGCTCGATATTCGTGGGGGCGTGTCGCGATACGCCCTACATCTCCATCTATTTCATCAACAGAAGCTTCCTCGTCTCAACAAATTGCCCGGACTGCAACCGGTAGAGATACACTCCCGACCCTAAGTTTGATCCGTCGAAGTCAACCTCGTGTGTGCCGGGCGATTGCTTTTCATTCACAAGGACCGCAACCTCTCGTCCAAGCAAATCAAACACATGAAGCATAGTGTGGGCGTTCACCGGCAATGTGTACGATATTGTCGTCGAAGGATTGAACGGGTTCGGGTAATTCTGCATCAGCGCGAACGTTACCGGTGTTCCCTCGACATATTGAACGTCTGTCGTTACGACGGTGAAAGAACGGGTTTCGCTGTAGGGCCCCCAACCGGCGGTATTGCCTGCGCGCACCCGCCAGAAATATGTCGCGTTGTCAATCAGATTGGAAACTGCGTTTGTGGTATCGGTTATCGTTGAATCAACTGTTGACCCCGTGAAAAGCGAGTCGGCAGCGAGCTCAAGCCAGTATCTCACACTTGTTGTCGGAACGCGGTTCCAAAGGAACTGCACAGAGTCATCTGAAACAACAGCTCCGGGCGCCGGAAAAACGAGAGATGTTTGCAAAGGAGGAAACTGGGTTGTGAAATTCCATACAGGTGATGGCACTCCAAGTCCGCCGGCGTTGCGTGCTTGCACGCGCCAATAGTATTTGGTCTGCGGTTGGAGATTCACCATGCGCTGAACACCGACCACCGAATCATCCACAACAATCGCGGTGAACAGCGAGTCCGTCGCAACTTTCAACTGATATGAGCTGGAGAACAAGACGAGGTTCCAGCGCAAAATAGGTGATGTCGGCTGGTCGGTAGAATTGTTTGGCGGTTGTGAAAGTGTCGGTTGTCCGGGCGGCGCAATGGCCGTTCGAAAGATTCTGGCGCCCGACCAGCCACTCGATCCGGAGTCGCTCTTTGCCTTTACTCTCCAGTAGTAATTCGTTGTTCCCAAAAGCCCGGTGAGCGCGCGCGCAGTGTCCGTGGCCGTTGAGTCGTTCAGTACGAGCAATGTAAACTCCGCGTTGCGCGACGCCTGAACATGGTATGCGTTCGCGCCCTCGACCTGACGCCACACCAGCATGAGGGAGTGGGGTTGATTTTGCGCGTTGTTGGGTGGGGCAACGAGAGCAGGCGTCAATATCCGGGCGATGGAAAAACTGAGGTTTGAGAAATCGAAGAAGATATTATCCGCCGCTTCGATTTTTACGCGTGCGCTTTCCACAACAATATCCGGTACCACGACCGGCTCGATGCCGTCGTTCGGCGTTCCCATTGCGAGCGTGTCTTCAAACGTTTGTCCGCCGTTGGTCGAAAGAAAGATATTCACCGTTGCGCAATTCACCGGAGCAAGGTTCGTGCTGGCAACGTTCCAGCGCACGGTGTCTATGGAATTGGTTTTCCAGGAACCCACGGAATCCGGGGAGGTGATCCGGAACGGTCCTGCAGCAGCAACGGGGAGTGTCAGCGCACTCGTACCAACACCGCCTCCTCCGGCGCGGTTATCGCGCACGATCAACCGGAAATGCAGTGTTCTTGTATAGCTTGGAAGAATCTCACCGATCGTTTGTGTGTTGTTGATGATATCCTGCATGCGCGGGAAGATTCGAGTCGGGTTTAATGTTCCTTTGAACGATCTGAAAATCGGTGCGTTGCCACTGGGTGAATTCGGATGTCCTCCCGGACCCAGATCAAACTGTTCCCAGCAGTATGTCAATGAGTCTCCGTTTGCGTCAGAACCGGAACCCGTGAGAGAGAACGCCGTCCCGAGGGGAATCGTAATTCCTCCGGGACCTGCGACGGAAACAGGCGGAGTGTTTCCGGTTGGTGTAACCTCGGGACAAAAACTTCCGTTGCCGGCGGTCGTGTACGCGACGATCTCATTGATACTGATGACGTGAAAGTAATCGTCGCTGTTGCTCTGAATGTCATGAGTACCGCATATACCGGCGTAGGACATGATTGTTGATCCGCTTCCGGGTTCGTATGCGGTTGAACCGTTCCTGTTTCCGCCGCCACAGGCGCTTGCGGTTCCGTTGAAGCTGTGATTGCCTCCAAATTGGTGACCCATTTCATGCGCGACATAATCAACATAGAACGGATCTCCAATCGGTGAGGGAAGTCCGGTCACGCCCCATGCCTTCTGCGAACCCACACAGACCACACCCAGTCCTGCAATTCCTCCTCCACCCGTGCTGAACACATGGCCGATGTCGTAGTTCGTGCTTCCAATGATGGAGTTGATTGTTGATTGGTTCTGACTCAACATCGCGCCGCCGTCACTGTTCGTGTAGGGGTCGGTGGATGGATTTGTGTAGATCAAGGTATCGTTGTTCGCGATGAGGACCATGCGAACAGCAACTTCGCGTTCATAGATCTGATTGACTCTGTTCATCGCAGTAACCATTGCCGCGAGAACGCCGGGAACGGCTCCTCCATGAAAGATCGCGTACTCACCCGTGCAGGCAAGCGCCAGCCGATAGGTTCGAAGATTTTCACCGATTGAGTACGGCACACCTTGCCCAACGATTCGGGCGATCTCCCTCGCGGTTTCGGAATCTGTTCCAAGCAGCCCGAGCTCTTGAAATCTTCTGCTCTCCTCCAGCGGGAGGTCATGTTTGTAGTAGCTGATGTATTCCCGCGTGTTGCCGCGGCTGTAGGGATCGATGTACACAGTCGGGCCTGCAGAAAGAACCATTCCGTGAAACCCTGCGGGCGTGATGTCAAACCGGATTGTCGCAGTCGGGTCGTTAATTCCCTGACCCGAGTACGTTCTGATCTCAGGGTATTTGGCCGCGAGGGGTAAAGCCATGATTGGTGCTTCAACAACCGCGAAGGTTACGAATCTTCCGTCGGGAAGAGGAATGCTCATGCGAGCAGGAGAATCCTTTGCGTTCTGTGTTGTTTCCATCGGAACCTGGTCTGCAAAGCGTTTCAGTTCATCGAGATTCAATGTGAGTAAGCGAAAATGCGTTGGAATGATGTCGCGAATTCCCTGAGATGAGTTGGAGGGTTGCCGGACGTCGTTCCAGAAGCTCTTCGGAAATGTTTGGGCCCGGAGTGAGAGTTGAACGATGCTTAAGGACATGACGATGGTGAAACAGATAGCTGTGGAGATACGTTTCATGGGACTCTCAAAAAATGTGGAGCAGTTCGGTTGAATAGAATTCGTGATTGAAAGATAAACTCACATGGGACAAGAAGCAACAAAAGGCCTCGGTTTCGGGAACGCTTTCTTTCGTCCATTTCGGAGTCTACCTCGATAACGTCTGGACGCACAAGGAATGGACAAGTGAGGGGGGGTTGATCTGCGTGCACACAAGACCCGAGGTCCGCCGAATCGCTGGCTGTGTGCGTGGGAATTCCATCTACTTCCCTCCGGTTGGTTCGACTATGAACGATTGCAGGGTTGCGATTCGGGTAGTTGTTCCCGAAAGGGCTGAGCCCCCTTTCTTTTCTAAGAAGAAATTGAAACATTGTACCATTCTTGCAGGGAACCTTCACCAGTGGATTGACTCAACAAATTGAGCATCCTTAACCAAACATGCTACACATAACGGATATACTTACGCGATGGATGGAACTGTAGATATTTTCCCCAGTGAACGGCAGAAGCTATACGAAAGGTTTGCTGGCAGATTGGAGAAAGCCTTTCAACTCAATCGCCAGCTTGTAAGCTTTCAAGCAAACAAAGAAGAGCCCATTTACCGCTGGTTCAAGTACAAAGAAGGTTTTTCCTCCAGTCTTGTCAGATATTTTTTGACAAAATACTCGTCCAAACCTGGGAAACTTCTTGATCCATTTGCTGGGGTGGGCACAACACTCTTTGCAGGTCAATCACTTGGTTGGGAATCTTATGGCATCGAGCTCCTACCGGTAGGAATGTTTGTGATGCAGACACGCGAAACGTTGTCTGAGATTGATCCTGCTACCTTCGCCGTGAATGTGCAAGCCCTTTGGTCAGAGCTTGACAAGATTCGTGATGCCCCTACGCATTTCAATCATATCTCAATCACAAAGGATGCTTTCTCAGATGATACTGAAGTTGCTCTCAACAGGTTCCTTACCTACTGTGAAAGTCTGAATGATACGAACCTGAAAACCCTTTTACGTTTTGCAGCATTCTCTGTCCTAGAAGAAATCAGCTTCACGAGAAAGGACGGACAATATCTAAGATGGGACTATAGATCGAAACGTGAGTTGGGTGGTAAACCTTTCGACAAGGGTAAGATTCGCTCGTTTAATGAGGCTCTGAAGTTGAAATTGTCGCACATGGTGGCTGATCTTATTCCTCAGAATGATTCACTCTTTGATACTTCAACCAGTAATGGACATGAGAAGTATCCAATAAATATCATCGAAGGATCTTGCCTTGAGAAGCTACCAAGCTTGCCAAGCGAATCATTTGATTTCATTGTGACATCTCCGCCCTACTGCAATCGCTATGACTATACAAGAACGTACGCGCTCGAGTTGGTTTTTCTCGGTTGCGGTGCTGACAAGGTGCGAAGTCTTCGTCAAAAGCTTCTATCATGCACGGTCGAGAATAAAGAGAAGATAGACCAACTGAGAAATCTCTATTCCGCACCGCGCATTAGTGAACCGTTTGATTCGATCATGCGCGTCTACGATTCGTCACCAGCAATGGCGGAAGTGAACACAATTTTGGCCGAACTGAACAAGCTTGAGAAGCTGAACAACAACAACATACCCCGAATGGTCCGAAACTACTTTCTCGAAATGTGTTTTGCAATCTCTGAAATGGCGAGAGTTACCAAGAGCGGGGGATACTGTGTGATGGTAAACGACAACGTTCGGTATGGTGGTGAGGAAATACCTGTTGACCTAATCCTTTCCGAGTTTGCCGAAGGATTTGGCTTCAACGTATCAAATATCTTTGTTCTACCAAGAGGGAAAGGAAATAGTAGTCAACAAATGGGAAGCTATGGCCGGACTGAGATCCGTAAGTGTGTATACGTCTGGCAAAAACAATGAAACATAGCGCTCAGATAAGATCGGCGGAAGACTTTGTTACATCAAGGGAAAGAACAAGAGCAGGGTTTATCTCCCTCGCCTTGGAAAAGAACTATCTGGCAGTTCCTTACATCGATGAAGCCAAGACACTGAAGTCCCTTGCCAGTAAGGTTTCAACTCCCAAAGACCTACTACAAGTTAGTGATGTTCGGGTTGGCCTTCTTACCGCATCAGGCCTTTCCGACAAATCTCTCAACTATTTGACTGACGATGACAAAACATTGGCCATCAAGGAAATGATAGAGAAGTTCCTTGAGCCTGCAGGCAATGATTTTGTGAACGAGCTTGTTTACCGTTATTTGCTCACCAAGGGAGATGCCCTAGGGGGAAAAGCAAGGAATCTTGCAGGTGCTTTGGGTGAAAGAAAATTCCTGCGTGCCCTTCTTTCTGTTTTCAATTTGTCCGGAACCAAGTACCAGTGGAAAGATGATGAGCATCTCTCATGGCACGCTCAGCTTAAAGATGATACCGGTGTTGAAACTCGAATCAAGGGTCTCTCTTGGACAAGGGATGGAAAGAACCGACTCCTGATGATGAATATCCTGATTCCTTTCGTCAAGAAGAACGTCGATATCTCAATCCTGAATGGTACTGCAAACGACTTGCACAAAGGGACTGCTTCAATTTTGCACAAGGCTCATGCGTATGTTGCTTTGGGAGAGTTGAAGGGCGGTATTGACCCCGCTGGAGCGGATGAACATTGGAAAACAGCAAACTCGGCGCTGGAAAGAATCAAAACAGGCTTTGCTGAATTGGGAATGTCGCCTCAAACGTTTTTCGTTGGTGCAGCAATCGAAAATAATATGGCCAAGGAAATATTCATACGGATGAATTCTGGAACACTTACCAACGCGGCGAATCTTACCGATGACGATCAGCTGACCTCGATTTGTGAATGGATTGTGAACCTCTAACCTTCAGTAATGCATAAAGAGGTTGTTTCCTTGTTCGGCGACGACGTGGCCAATTTGAATTTTGAGATTTCAATTTAGGCATCGCCATCGATTGCTCCTCCTTTCTTCCTCTTCCCCAAAACGCTATATTGACTCTCGCATAGTCTGAATTTCGATCAATGGACATTCATTTCCAAGACAACAATCTCAGTTCCATCTGGACCAAAGTCCTAAGCGGCAAACGCCTGACGCTGGAAGATGGTTTCGCGCTCTACCAGACGCCGGACATTCTTTCCCTGGGGAAGATGGCTCACTACGTTCAACAGCAAAAAAGTGGAGATGCCGTCTATTTTGTCTTGAACCAGAAGATCGAGCACACGAACATCTGTGTTCTCTCGTGTAAATTCTGCGACTTCGCCACGAAGAAGGGCCGGCCTGACGCGTATGAGATGTCCACGCAGGAGATTCTCGACAAGCTGACGCCCGATATTCATGAGGTGCACATAACGGGGGGCATGCCTGCTGATTGGCCATGGGAACGTTATCTGGATATCGTGCAATCCATCCATGAGAGATTTCCAAACACGGATGTCAAGGCATTCACTGCTGTTGAAATAGATTTCTTCCAAAAGCGGTTCAAGATGCCGATAGAGGAAGTGCTGAGGCAACTACAGGCGGCCGGACTCCGCACAATGCCGGGAGGCGGTGCCGAAGTGTTTTCCGAGCGCGTGCGTAAGTTGCTTTTTCCGCAGAAGATCGGTGCGAAGGGCTGGTTCGAAGTTCACAAGACGGCACACCGCCTCGGCATTCCCACGAACAGTACACTGCTGTACGGACACATCGAAACTCTCGAAGAGCGTCTCATTCACATGATCAAGCTGCGTGAAGCGCAGGATGAAACAGGCGGGTTTCTTTCATTTATTCCTCTCGCATTCCAACCCGGCGATACCGGCATCAAGCCGAAGAATCACTTCACTTCTGCAATCGATGACCTCAAAACGATTGCCATCTCGCGGCTAATGCTTGATAATTTTCCGCACATCAAAGCGTATTGGGTGATGCTGACGGAGGAAGTCGCTGCAATGGCATTGAACTTCGGCGCGGATGACATGGAGGGAACTGTCGGGGGCGAAAAAATCGCCCACGATGCCGGCGCAATCAGTCCGATGGCAATGGCGAAAGATCAGCTCATCCGCATCATCAAGGATGCTGGGAAAATTCCCGTTGAACGCGACGTGTTTTATAACCCGATTACATCGTACTCAGATCATGTCGTTGGTAAGATTCCCTATTTGAACTCGATTCCATTCTATTCTCATTTTGAAAAGGGACAATTCAAGATTCTGCCGCTTTCGCCGCGGCGCATGGGACTTCTTGGCGAGCAGGGCCAGATCGATGCCGGTCCTTTTTCTCTTATGGACTATTTCCGGCTGGAACAGAATCTCGATCTCATGGGCTGGTGTATTGCCACGCGCGATCAAGTGAAGAGTGTTATGTTGTTTTCAAAGGAGGGCTGGGCCGGACTTGAAGGAAAGCGCGTTGGAGTCACCGATGATACTTCAACCTCGGTGCAGTTGTTGAATGTACTACTTGCGAAAAAGTACGGCGTGAACGCAACGCTTGTCCGCCTGCATTCCGGCGTAAATGATCTTTCCGGTTTCGACGCGGTTGTGCTCATCGGCGATGAAGCGTTGAAATACAACAAGACAGGTCTGAACGGATTTGAACTTGTGTTTGACCTTGCGAAGGAATGGTATGATTGGCAACGACTGCCATTTGTGTTTGCAGTGTGGGCGATGAAGAAGTCTCTTGATGAGCTTACGAAAGCTGAACTGAATGAGATTATTGGTCGAGCATTGGACCTTTCTGAGACGGAAATGCCGGAAGAGGTGATTCTTCACGGCCAATCTTTGGGTTTGTCTCCCGATGATGCACGTGAATATATTTCCGGATTCAACTACCGGTTGGGAGAGAGGGAGAAAGAGGCAATGGAGGTTTTCCGAGGCATGACCATCGGTAGCACACGGCTTCGTCGTGTGCCTGATTGAGTAGGGGCACGACTCGTCGTGTCCTAATTGTCTGGAGAACAAATAGGACATGCCGGAAGCATGTCCCTACAAGACTGCTGGTCCGGTGTACAAACATGTAGTAATTGTCGAGAGAAGAAGCAAGATGCCGGAGGCATGGTCCCTACGAGAACCGTTGGTTTGGAGCACAAACACATCGTGTAGTGACACGACTGCGTCGTGTCCTAATTGTCTGGAGAACAAATAGGACATGCCAGAGGCATGGTCCGAACAAGGCCGGTTGGTTTGGTATACAAACCATGTGTAGTCATAATAGCAGCGAGAAGCGTACCTGATTGAGAACCAAGGAACCCAAGATGTCACTCGAACCACGCCTTCATCAGAGGAAATCTCTTCGCCTCAAGGGCTACAACTACGCATCACCAGGATCCTATTTTGTGACGGTTTGTACATTCCAGCGACGATGCATTCTCGGCACCGTCAGAAATGCCGAGATGGTTCTTTCCGATATTGGACGGATTGCGGATGCTGACTGGCGTGCGATTCCCGATCATTCCCCAAACGTTATTCTTGGTGCATTCCAGATCATGCCGAATCATCTTCATGCAATCGTGACAATCAAGGATCAAGTTCCTCCGGGTTCGGTTGTGCCGCCTGTTTCAGGTGCCTCGCGACAAATGTACCACAAACGGGAATTTGGTAGACCTATTGCCGCGTCGCTTTCCAGTATTGTTGGCGCCTACAAGTCAGGAGTAACGGTCAAGGTTCAGAAAGCAGGACTTATGAACGATGGTTCTCCATGGCAATCTCGATTCTATGATCATGTTATCCGAAGTGACGTGGGTTTCTTCATGCTTGAGCAATATATACGCCTCAACCCGGTGATGTGGGAGTACGATGTTGACAATCCCAATGGAACGAGTGTTTCAATGGAGGACTTTAAAAGAATTCTCACGGAGAAATACGGGATAACAGGGATGGCGTTGTACATGATTGTGAATTCAAAGAAGATGAATGGGGTAAACATTGTCTAAGGGACCTCTGCCGGAGGCGCGGTACCTACAAAGACCAGTTGGTTTGGCGTACACACACCATGTGTAGGGACACGACTCCGTCGTGTCCTAATCATCGCGGGAAGGAAGCAGGTAAACGCAAATGCGAATCTTAGACATCCAATCTAAAATACGATCCGGCGAACGCCTGACTGCTGAAGACGGGCGTTTCCTTCTGGAGAAGGGCGAGTTGCTCGACCTCGGTTCTCTCGCAAACGAAATCCGTTTCAGGAAGAATGCGGAACGCTGTGTTACGTTTGTTGTCGATACGAATCCCAACTACACCAACATTTGCCACATTGATTGTATCTTCTGCGCGTTCTATCGTCATCCCGGCGAATCCGGCGAGTACACCTATTCCGTTGACCACATGATTCGATCCTTTAAGGAATCCGCCTCCAAAGGTGTGACGACTGTATTGCTGCAGGGCGGAGTGAATCCCGCTGTGCCTTTTGAGTACTATCTTGAGATGGTTCGGCGCACGGTGCAGGAAGTCCCTGAAGTGGCACCGCACTTCTGGTCAACGTCCGAGATCATCGGAATGGCAGAGGTTTCCGGGCTGGCGGTTCCCCAGGTCCTTCAACGTTTGTGGGATGCAGGACAGCGCACCATTCCCGGTGGAGGCGCTGAAATTCTCTCTGACCGGGTGAAGAAAAAAATCAGCAGCAAGAAAGGCACAAGCACCGACTGGCTAAACGTAATGCGTGAGGCGCATCGCATCGGGTTCAAGACTACAGCGACAATGATGTACGGTCATCTGGAAAAGGATGAGGATATCATCGAGCATCTTGAAGTCATTCGTTCTTTGCAAGACGAATTCCATGGCTTCACTGCATTCATTCCGTGGAGTTTTAAGCCCGGAAATACACCGCTCGAAAAAATCATTCCCCACTATGCGACGGCAACACAGTACTACCGCCTGATTGCATTCTCGCGCATTTATTTAGATAACTTCGACCACATCCAAGCATCATGGTTTTCAGAAGGGAAGAAGGCCGGACAAATCGCTCTGCATTTCGGAGCCGATGATTTTGGCGGAACACTTCTCGAAGAGAACGTGCACGCCGCCGCCAACTTTGTGAACAAGACGAACACCGAGGAATGCATTGATCTGATTCACGGTGCCGGATTTGATGCCGCGCAGAGAACAACGCTTTACGAGATTCTCAAGGAGTTTCCCGCGGAAGCTCACGTCGCGGCCTGATCGACCGCCATGTCCTCCACTCTTCTCCTCAATACCACGAGCCGGCATCGTAAAAAAAGCATTGAAACAGCCGCACGGTTAATTCTGAAGGGAAAGCTCATTGCGTTTCCAACAGAAACCGTTTACGGACTCGGAGCAAACGTTTACGATCGAAAAGCCGTTAGACGAATTTTTCGCGTCAAAGGTCGCCCCTCCGACAATCCTCTCATTGTTCACATTTGGTCTCTTGAGCAATTGTCCGGACTTGTTGGATCCATTCCGGTAATGTTCTGGGTTCTGGCCAACAAGTTCATGCCGGGTCCCCTGACCGTGGTAATGCGCAAGTCGAAGCTTGTCCCCCGCGAAGTAGCTGCCGGACTGGATACTGTTGCGATCAGAATGCCTGACCATCCGGTCGCACTGGAACTACTTAAGCATGCCGGCGTTCCCATTGTTGCTCCATCCGCAAATCTCTCCGGCAGGCCAAGCCCGACCGCTGCACATCATGTGAAGGAAGACCTTGACGGAATCCCCGCAATCCTTGATGGCGGTCCGTGCAGAATCGGCATCGAGTCAACGGTTCTTGATCTGACAAGCAAGTTTCCAACAATCCTCCGGCCAGGCGGAGTAACGAGGGAGGAGCTTGAACGTGTTTTGCGGATGCGAGTTCGTGTTGCGCGCCCGACTCAGGAAAAACCGCTATCACCCGGAATGAAGTACCGCCACTACTCCCCGAAAGCGGAAGTTATTTTGTTCGAGGGGAGTCTTGATCGAATTCTCAAAGCGATGAAAACCATGTCGCATGAGCTCGCTTTAAAAAAAATCCGGACTGGAATCATGGTTGAGGAGAAGAAGAAAGGGATACTCAAAGGCGCGGAAGTGTTTTCGTTGGGGAAAGAGAGTGTCGAAAGCGCGGCAAGAAAGATCTTTGACGGATTCAGGACGCTGGACAAGAAGGGTGTTAAGGTGATTCTATGTCAGGGCTTTCCTGAAGAGAAGCTGGGCCATGCTGTGATGAACAGACTTCGAAAGGCGGCGACAAGGAGAGTGCGCGTGTGAGCTGTTCAGGGTACCATTGCTAATAGATCTCAATGTTGGGAAGTGAAGCGATCAGTCCCTTCGCCTTGGCCGCGCGGTACAAATACTCCAACGCTTTTTTTCCGCTTTCACCCATGTCGATTGTCAGTTCGCTGACGTACATCTTCACGAATTCCTCTCCAAGTTTGTGGTCAATGCCGCGACCCCATTGCATGGCATAGGGAATCGCCTCATCCTGATGCGCGTAACCGTATGCGATGCTGTCTTTCAGTCCGCGTGAGAGCTTCTCCGCGAGTTCCTCTCCAAGGTCCTTGCGGACAACATCAAGTCCAAGTGGCAAAGGCAATCCGTTTGTTTCGCTCTCCCAGTACTCTCCAAAATCCAATACCTTGTGGTAGCCGAGCGACTGGTACGTTATCTGCCCTTCATGGATGATTAGCCCAGCATCAACGGTTCCGTTATCCACCGCTTCCATGATTCTGTCGAACGGCATGTCAACATTTTTGATTCCGGATGTAAAAGTCTTGAAAAGCAGGGTGGCGGTGGTTAATGGGCCCGGGGTTCCGATGGTTTTTCCCTGAAGCTCGTCAAGCGTCCGATATTTTCTTGAGATGATAACAGGTCCGTAGCCCTCACCCATGCTTGCGCCTGTTCTCATGATCCAGTATTTGTCTGCAACGAAAGCATACGCATGGGCGGAAATCGCAGTTACTTCGAGTTCGCCTCTCATGGCCCGTTCGTTCAGCGACTGGATGTCCTCGAGCTGGTGTTCGATTTGAATCCCGTCCAGTTTCACTTTCCCGCTGGCAAGTCCGTAAAACATGAATGCATCGTCGGGATCTGGGCTGTGGCCGACGCGGATGGTTCTTGAGTTGGTCATTGTCTTTTTTTGTGCTGAGTACACCGTCACTACCCCAAACGTCAACCGCTCCTCACGAATCTCTGTTAGTCCGGCATTACGAAGCATCGCCCGGAACTCTTCACCTTCAGGAAAACGGAGAACCGTTTCCGGCAGATACTCGTAGGCCTCGTTGTGTCTCGAAATGGATTTTCCAAGGAGGGGAAGAATATTTTTGAAATAGAAGAAGTAGAGCTGACTGAAAGGAAACACTCTCGGTCTCGAAAACTCAAGGATAACCACTTTACCGCCAGGTTTCACGACCCGACACATTTCGCGCAGACCCTTCTCAAGATTCTCAAAGTTCCTCACACCAAAGGCAACAATGGATGCATCGAATGATGAGGAAGAGAACGCGAGATTCTCAGCTTCGCCCGTCTGAAATGAAATGACCTTCTCAAGTCCTCGTGATTCGATTTTGCTCCTCGCCCGCTTCAACATTTCCTCTGCGATGTCAACGCCAACAACGCGATCCGGGTTCAATCGAAATGAGGCAAGCGCAAAGTCCCCCGTTCCTGTCGCAACGTCCAGGATTTGCATTGGCTCCCCCTCGCGCAGATGTTCAATTGCCCTGCGCCGCCAGTAAAAATCTAATCCGCCACTGAGCAGATGGTTCAGCAGGTCGTACCGATAGGCAATCGCGTCAAACAGGGAGCGAACATATGCTTTTGGTGCGGGAGTGTGCATGTTGTGTCTCGGAAGTACGCCGGACGAAGCGCTCATTCGACTTTGATTGCCTCGTAGTTTTCGAAGAACTCTATTTTTGCCGTGTCGACTGCTGTGCGGTACTTCGTCCAGTCTTCCTCAAAGAATGTGTTGATGGCTTGCGTCACCTGCTTTAGTTTCTCCACGGCCTGGGCTGTTGCAATCCGTTGTGATTCTCCCGGCGCGTACCATGACGAGCCCGAATGATATATCGCGTTGTTCAACATGGCGTCAAGCAACTCTGGATCACGCCGGATTCCCTGAACCTCGCGGTCGAACATCATCTCGTTGATCTTCTTGATGGAGTCCTGCATCGCGCTGCCGAGGTCTTTTACTTTCTTTGCCGTTGAATCTGTGCGCTCGGAAATCAATCCGCTGATTTGGTCAATAGTACTCTTTGATTTCCTGAGCCGGTCGGCTGATTCCGTCGCGATTTTGATTCGCTTGAAAATCTCGCGAAGGTTCTCAGTGTTAGCGATGATCTCGGACTGGGTGTAAGGAAGACGCGGGTCGAGAGTTACATTGACGCGCGTGGAATCGACATCCTTCCCATACTTGACGTGCAAGGTATAACTTCCGGGAAGAGCATCCATGTTTGCCAGCTCCTCTGTTTCCGGTTTGGGTTTCGGTTGGGATGGTCCTCTCGGAGTATGCTGATTGAGTCTCCATGTAAAACGGTTAATTCCTTTCTTAACGACCTGGCGAAAAGTTCGAATTGTGTCTCCATGGCTGTCAACGAGGTACACAGACGCGCTGTCGGACGCGAACTTTGTCGTGTCTTTTGGGGTCTTGTCGTTGTTTTTCGTCGAAGTGTCGGGCGGAGTGATCGCAAGCGAAATGCGCGCTCCATATGGACGATTGTCCCCGAAGAAAGCACCATCTCCGGGGAACCATGTACCGGGCATTGTGCCGGACATATTTACAATCATCGCATCGGCTGGTTGAAATACGTGGAGCGGCTTCGTTAAAACCTTTACGCCCGAGCGGGCGATCTCGCGCAAAGGACGAATGTCATCGAGAACCCATATTGCACGCCCGAATGTACCGATAACGAGGTCGTCTTCCTTCGGATGGATGATCAGCTCTGTAACTGAAACGGTGGGGAAGTGCTTCCACTTGGTCCATGTTTCTCCCGCATCAATTGAAACATGTAGTCCGAATTCAGTCCCAAGAAACATCAAGCGCGGCTCAAGCCGGTCTTGCGCGAAGGAAAGAGTGTATCCCCAAACCTTTTTCTCATCGGCGAGCCGGGTCCACGACCTGCCGTAGTTTTCAGTGCGGTAAAGGTATGGCGTCCAATCATCTCGTCGGTGGTTGTCGAGCACGGCAAACGCTTCGCCTGCATTGTACTGCGACGCGTACAGGTGTGCAACCCACGTACTCTCGGGTGTGCCTTTAATGTTCTTTGCAACGCTTGTCCAGGATTTGCCCGCGTCAGTGGTGATCTGCACATTCCCGTCATCCGTTCCAACCCAGATAACGCCCTGCTGTTTCGCGCTCGGTGAAACCGCAATGATCGTGCAGTGGTTTTCTGCTGCAGTGACGTCGTACGTCAAACCGCCGCTCTCGAGTTGCTTCTGCTTCGAGGTATCATTGGTCGTAAGATCCGGAGAAATAATTGTCCAGGATTCTCCACGGTCTGTACTCTTGTGCAGAAACTGACTGCCGTAGTAGATGGTCGTGCGGGAGAAGGGATCGGCGGCTATGCCTGCATTCCAGTTGAACCGTAGTTGAACTCCGGATGGATGAACCGGTTGCGCAAAACGATTCTCGCCTGCCTGCAAATCGGCGCGGGAAAGATTTCCGCCTTGAGACATGTAATAGGTATAACGCTGATTGCTTTTGTCGACGAGAACATCAAACCCGTCACCGCCGCCAACCATGGTCCAATCCGCATTGGCGATACTTCCGGGGCGAAACAGATATGCGGGTCCCTTCCACGATCCGTTGTCCTGCAATCCACCGTAGATGTTGTACGGTGTTTGGTCGTCCACGGAAATGTGATAGAACTGTCCAAGCGGCAGGTTGTCCACGAATCGCCATGATGCGCCGCGGTCATAGGAAATTGCCGCGCCGCCGTCGTTTCCATCTATGATGAAGTTTGGATTGTCAGGATGAATGTAAAACGCATGATGGTCAACGTGGATGTTTCCCCAGCCGAGAAGCGTCTCAAATGTTTTTCCTGCATCTTCACTGATCGTGACGTAGGTGTGGACGTTGTAGATTCGGTTTTCATTCGCGGGATCAACATGGATCTCACCATAATAGAATGGCCGGCCACCGATGTTTGTGTCTGTAACCTTTTTCCACTTCCATCCGCCGTCATCGGAGCGATAGAGAGCGTTCTTCTGCGACTCGACCAAGGCATAAATCCTGTTTGGATCACTCATCGCAATTGCAAGACCGATGCGACCAAGTTCTCCCTTTGGGAGTCCGTCTTCATCGGTGCGCTTCTTCCAGCTTGCTCCGCCATCATAGGTGACGTACAAGCCGGAACCGGGTCCGCCCGATTTGAAAATCCATGGCCACCTGCGGAACTGCCACATCGCGGCAATTAGCTTCTTCGGGTTGGATGGATCCATGACGAGATCCGCGATGCCGGTTTTCGTGTCCACGTGGAGAACGTTGTTCCAGGTTTTGCCGCCGTCCGTGGTTTTGAATACTCCGCGGTCAGCAGATTCTCCGAACGCTGAACCTTGCGCGCCGATATAAACGACATCCGGATTTGATGGATCAATGATGACGCGATGGATGTTCCGCGTTCGCTCCAAGCCCAGGTGCCTCCACGTTCTTCCTCCGTCAATGCTTTTGTGCACACCGTTACCGCTTGTCTGGCTGTTGCGCGGATTTCCTTCTCCGGTTCCGACCCAAACGACATCCGGGTTGGATTGGTCCACGGCGACTGCGCCGATAGATGCAACGGCCATTGTATCGAAGATCGGTTCCCACTTGATTCCGCCGCCAGTAGACTTCCAGAGTCCGCCCGAAGCGCTGCCAAGGTAGATGGTGGATGGATTGTTCCTGACGACGGCAATTGCCGTGACTCTTCCGCTCATGCCGGCAGGTCCGATACTGCGCGGCTTCATCTTCTCAAAGAGACTCATATCAAGCTGCTGGCCGAGGAGCGACGTGGCCGCCATGAAAAGCGCGCATAGCAAGGATATATTAAAACGGATTGTCATTGGTACTCCTGTGAAATTGCAGGAATGTGTAACCCCGGAAGGGTAGACTCAGAACGCGACTTGTGGTGTGATACGCAACGAAGATACAAAAGTTGGTCTGGAGTTGCCAGAGGCATGGTCTTGAAAAGGTGTTTTTCGCCTTGACATTCCTTCATCCCTTTGGTAATTTTTGGCGACTTTTTTCGGAAGGGAATTTGAAGGCATGTCTCGAATAAACATGTGGCTGGGTTGCGGCTTTGTCGTTGTCATTAGCTTTGCGATGTTCTTCCCGTCGTTGAACAATGAGTTTCTCCGGTACGACGATGAGATGTATGTATATGAGAATCCGAACATAAGGTCGCTTGCCCCTGAGAATATCCGGTGGATTTTTACGCACAGGTACTTCAAGTCGTACGCCCCACTGACACTGCTTTCCCACGCCGTTGATTACCAACTGTACGGATTGGATCCGCGCGGGCACCACCTCACGAATGTGGTCTTGCATGCCTTGAACGCGGGGTGGGTATTTCTTCTAGCCCTCGGAGTTCTGAAATACGTACAGCGTACGCGAGCCGCAGCTGGTACCCCAAAGTTGGGGAATGAGACATTTCTTTTGTTTGGCGCTATGATTGCCGGACTTCTGTTTTCATTGCATCCGCTCCGCGTGGAATCGGTTTCCTGGGTTTCCGACAGGAAGGATATTCTCATGTCATTCTTCCTTCTACCTGCATTCATTTGCTATTTGAATTTCGCGGTTGATCGTGTGCACCATGGCGCCAGACGATTGCTTTTGGTTGCGTGGGTTCTGTTTTTTCTCGCGACCCTCACGAAAACCATAGCCATTGCCTTTCCGGTTGCGTTGCTCATGCTTGATTGGTTTCTGATTGATCGTCAGGGGTTTGGTTATACTCTCCGCACCCGGTTGCGTGAAAAGGTCCCGGGAATCCTCATCAGCGGTGTTATTGGAATTGTCTCGGTTATCTCCGCTGGAAGAGAGCAAACTCCATTGGTGTTGAAGGGCGTTACGGAAATGGAGAGGCAGTTATTTCCGCTGTACTCTCCGACTTTCTACCTCCTCAAGTTTATCGCCCCTTTCAATCTTATGCCTGTGTACCTTCCACCAGACATCGGACTTTCGATTGCCTATTCCATTGTAACTCTTGTGATTTTCGCAGGAGCAGCTGTCTTGATTCTCAGAGGGCGAACATATGTTCCGGCAGGCATCGCGTTTTTTGTCCTCTTTCTACTTATGACGTTTTTTGGTCACTCAGCGGGGATTCAGCCCTGGGCAGATCGATACTCCTACCTTCCGTCTGTTGGTTTGTGCGTCCTTCTGGGAGGTGTCGCCATTCACCTGCTCGGCCGCTTCTCCTCCCGATTCGTATTCGGTGTCGCGGTGTTCATTCTGATTGGAAGCGCCGCATTGTCGTGGAGACAGATGCCGCATTGGAAGGATTCGTTTTCCCTGTGGAGGTATTCCGTCCGTGCTGTGGGCGAGCCCTCGACGCTAACACTCGTTCCACTCGGTATTTCATTCTTCTATGCCGGTGAACTTGATAGCGCGACATATTATTATGCAGAGACGATACGAAATGATTCCGCAGCGACGCACGGCTGGATCAATTTGGGAATTGTGCAGGAGAAGCGGGGGAAGATGGATGATGCAGTAGTTTCCTACAGAAAGGTGATTGAACTGGACTCACTGTATCTCCCCGCACACAATAATCTGGGGAATATTCTTCTTCAGCGTGGAGAGACCGATGAGGCGATTGGTCACTATAATTTTGTCCTGAGACATCACCGGACAAACCCGAAAGCCCTGTTCAATATCGGGGTTGCGCTGGAACAGCAGGGTAAACTGCAGGAAGCGATGGAGATGTACCGAATCTTGATTCGCGAAACGCCCTCGCAATCGATGGGGTACAACAATCTTGGCGCTGCGTACATGAAACAGAATCTTCCATCGGAAGCGATTGCAGTTTACAAGGATGGACTTCGGTTTGATGCAAATGATCCGGTTCTGCACTACAACCTTGGGGTTGCTTCAGAGGTAGCCGGAGATACACTTCAGGCGATCCAATCGTACACGCAGGCAATTCTTGTCAAGGGTTCCTACCGGGACGCGTACGTGAATCTCGCCAATCTCTACGCGCACGCGAACATGCTGGAAAACGGGGCGGCCGTGTACCAGCAGGCGCTTGGAGCCGGATTGGATTCAGCCGACGTGCTCTTTAACTACGGCGTGGTTTTGGAGGCGCTTGGCCGGTATCCTGAGGCGATTTCTTCGTACCACAAGGCAATCCAACGCGACCCACGTTTCCTGAATGCGTATGTTGGCTCCGCGGGGTTGTATTCGAGGCTGGGACAAACCGACAGTGTCAACCACATACTCGGCATGGCCACAATGGTCGGTCTCGACTCCTCGTCGGTCCGTGCCGGAATGAAATTTTTGGCACACTAGCGTTTCCTTGCTTCTCAAACAGGGAACGCGTAATCTTCATCAACCCCTGGTGAAGGTTTTTCGTTTTGCACAATGCCTGAAAGCATGATCCAAGTATCACTTCCGCGAAAAAAATCCGGCTACGATATTCTTATCCGGCCAGGGCTGTTCGACAGAATAGCCGGGCTGATTCACAGAGAATATCCTGTCGGAAGCTTTTTCATCATTGGTGACGACCGGACCGCGGCTCTGTTCGGTCGTCGGCTGCAACAACAATTTGCAGTTCTTCAACGCGCTGTAGTTCTTCTGGATTTTCCCGCTGGCGAGAAATCAAAGAATCAGCGTGTCGTTCATTCGTTGCATTCCGTACTTCTGCGCAACGGCATCCGGCGAAACAGTCTGGTGATTGCCCTTGGCGGTGGTGTTGTCGGCGACATCGCGGGCTATGTTGCTGCAACGATCTTGCGCGGCGTTCATTATGTGCATGTGCCGACCACGTTGCTAGCGCAAGTTGACAGCAGTATCGGCGGCAAGGTTGGAATAAACCATCCACTGGGGAAAAACCTGATCGGGGCATTTCATCAACCGGACGCGGTTCTCATCGATCCAAAGTTGCTTAAGACTATGTCACCGCGTGAATTCAGAAACGGACTAGCCGAAGTCGTAAAGATTTCGGCAGCCCTCGATCAACCTCTGTTTGCACTCCTGGAACGTAATACCGGATCAATCCTGAGACGCGATGCGGGATTACTATCGAAGCTCATTAAGGAATCTGTCGGGCTAAAGGCTTCAGTTGTTTCATCGGATGAACGGGAGGACGATGTCAGGAAAACTCTGAACGTTGGTCATACCATCGGACACGCAGTTGAGGTCGCGATGCGTTACAAGATTCATCATGGAGAAGCGGTTTCCATCGGCATGGCTTCAGAAACGATGATTGCGGAGAAAATGGGAATTCTCTCGCGGGACGATCGTATCCGTTTAATGAATCTTCTCCACTCGTTGAAGCTCCCTACGGGGTTGCCGACGAAAATGAACAGACGTATTCTACGGGCCTCCATCGCACTCGATAAGAAAAATGAAGACGGTGAGAAGAAGTTCGTCCTCCTTAATGGAATCGGCAAATCTCTGATTGGTGTTTCGGTTCCGGAAAAAATCCTCACGGAAGCAGTCGCCTGATGATCATTGTCTCCATCACGGGTCCAACAATGCGTGAGGCGTTGGTTCAACTGTCCCGGTCGGCGCCATACGCGGACATGTTTGAATTGAGGTTGGATCTGATCCGCGGTTTCAGCATTCCGGTATTGCTTATCGCCAGCTCAAAACCGACGGTGTTCACGTGCAGACCGAAATGGGAAGGCGGCGCGTTTGCCGGGGAAGAAAGCGGGCGAGTGGCGATCCTGAAACATGCGCTCCGGCTTGGCGCTTCGTTTGTTGATATCGAATTGAATGCTGGTAAGCGGGTGATTGAGGAACTTCGGCGATCAGCGACGCCGGGAAAGCTTATTGTTTCAAACCATCTCACTCGCGATCTGCCAAATGTCAAGCTGGTCTATCAGAAGTTGACCCAATCCGAAGCGGATGTGATAAAACTTGCTTTTGAAATGCGTGACTCGTCAGATTTGAATCTCATTGCCCAATTCTTGAATTTGGCAAAGAAGGACCACCGGAAAGCGATTGCTGTTGGGATGGGAGAGAGCGGGGAGGCAAGCAGAGTGCTCTATAAGAAGTGGGGGGGATGGGCAACTTATGCGGCGGCGGAAACAGGTGAACCTGCGGCAACAGGGCAAATTCGGGCCAGCGAGCTTCTCAAGGTTTATGATGCAAAAACAAATCGCCGTTCGACAAAAATATTTGGGGTGATTGGAAAGCCGGTCCGGCAAAGCAAGGGCGTATACGTTCATAATCCACTCTTCCGGAGAGCAGGGCTGAACGCGGTGTACTGCAGGTTCCCGGTTACGGATCTCAAGCGATTCATGAAAAATGTGGCCCCCATGCTGGGAGGGTTCAGTATTACGATTCCACACAAACAGGAAGTGATGAAGTTTTTGGATTCGGTTGATAAGACTACGGAATCCATCGGGGCTGTGAATACCGTGTTGCGGCGGGGGCGTCGTCTGGTTGGAACAAATACAGATGCTCCGGGTGCATTGGACGCCATCGAACGCGTTGTTCGTGTGAAGGGGAAGCGGATGCTTGTCCTTGGTGCCGGAGGTGCGGCGCGTGCGATTGCCCACGAGGCACGGCGTCGAGGTGCAGAGATTCTGGTTTTCAACAGGACGCACCGCAAAGCAGTTTCGCTTGCACGCTCTCTTGGCGGAGTAGCGAGAAACTTGGTAACGCTTCAATCCGGCGACTATGACATCATTGTAAATGCTACATCAGTTGGTATGACTCCAGCCATCAAAAACACTCCATTGCCAAAGCGACTGTTGAAAGGCAAAGTTGTGTTTGACGCAGTGTACAACCCACCGGTTACACTATTGTTGCGCGAAGCGAAGAGGGTTGGCGCAAAGACCATCGGCGGGGCGGAAATGTACGTTCACCAAGCGGCGAGGCAATCGGAGCTTTACACCGGAGTCAAGCCATCCATTGGAACAGTGCGTCAATTGTTGGTCAGTTCGTAATATCCAAAAATAATTCTCGGGGTGATTATACAGCAATGCTACGACACATTGTAATGTGGAAATTCAAGGATTTTGCGGACGGCGCGATGAAGACCCAGAATCTTCATCAGACAAGAGTTCTGTTTGAAGCTCTGCGGACGAAGATTCCGCAGATCAAATCACTTGAGATCGGGCTTGACACAGTTCATTCCGACGCGTCGTTTGATATCGTTCTGGTCTCTGATTTTGATGACGTGGATTCGCTCCGATTGTATCAATCACATCCGGAACACATCAAGGTTGTTGATTTCCTGAGCAGGGTGCAGAGTTCCAAGGTTGTGGTGGACTATGAGATCGGGTCGTAGATGAACGAAAATGACATGCGGGAATTGGATGCGTTGGGGTGGCGGAAGTACCTTGCGGAGGACAAGCCTCCGGAGCTTCCCGATGGATGCCAGGTAGCACGCGTGGCCATACAGCACAAGACGAACTATGTATTGTATTCGGCGTCCGGGGAACTGCGGGGTGAGGTTTCCGGCAAGCTCTTTCATATGGCGGGTGGACAGGAAGAACTGCCGGCGGTGGGTGACTGGGCGGTGATCAATGCCAGACCGGAAGAGCATGCGGCAACAATCATTGATGTTCTGCCGCGTAGGACGAAATTTTCCCGTCATGCGCCGGGAAAGGTTGGAACAGAACAGATTATTGCCACGAACATTGACAAGGTGCTCATCGTTGCGGGGCTTGATGGCGACTTCAATCTCCGCCGCATTGAACGCTATCTTATAACAGCTCATGAGAGTGGCGCTGAACCCATTGTTGTGCTCAACAAGTCTGATCTTTGTGACATTCTTGAACAACGGATTGCAGAAACGGTTGCGATTGCAGAAGGGGCCACTGTGGTCACTATTTCGGCACTGAAAGGAACAGGGCTTGAGCAGTTGAGCCTTCATCGTGGCGAAACGGGGGCATTGCTGGGCTCCTCGGGAGTGGGGAAATCAACCATTGCAAATTACCTTCTTGGCTCCGAACAGCTGCGGATTCAGGAAGTGCGGGAGCGTGATGACAAAGGGAGGCACACGACAACGCACAGGGAATTGCTGAGGCTACCGGACGGAGGATTGCTTGTTGACACTCCTGGGCTCAGGGAGTTACAACTCTGGGGCGGAGAAGAGGGAATAGAGGACGCGTTTGAAGATATCGAGTTACTTGCGCGGGAATGTCGATTCAGTGATTGCCGCCATGATGTCGAACCAAACTGTGCCGTACGAAACGCGCTTGATTCCGGCCGCCTTGACAAAGCACGCTATGCAAGCTACTTGAAACTTCAACGTGAGATTGCATATCAAGCCCGCAAAGGTGACAGGGCTGCGCAGATTCTTGAGAAGGAAAAGATCAAGAGAATCAGCAACGAGCTAAAGCGCGTGTACAAACATCGCAAGAGATAGTACGCGTGAATGTCCGTGCGATCAAGATCGCCGAGAGGATTTCCGCAACGGTGAGGGTTCCGGGGTCCAAGAGTTTGACCAACCGTGCGTTGATTTGCGCGGCGTTGGCTCAAGGCCAATCGGTGTTGCACAATGCCTCCGATAGTCACGATACGGCTTTGCTTGTCAACGGGCTCAATCAGATGGGGGTTCTGGCGCGACGTTCTGGCAACCAACTTATTGTTGAGGGAACAGGGGGGAAGCTATACGCTCCGAAATTTCCAATCCCTGTTGGGAACGCCGGGACGACACTGAGGTTCCTATTATCACTGGCCGCGCTGGCAAACGGGGCTACGGTTTTCGAATGCGACGTGCGAATGTCCGAGCGGCCGATGGACGCGCTTCTAAATGTGTTGAGACAGAGCGGCGTTGATGTCGGTTCGCAAGGGACTCGCATTTCAGTCCGTGGTGGTGGATTGAATGGTGGGGAGATCGAGGTCAATGCCAGCAAGAGTTCCCAGTTTGTCTCATCGTTACTTCTCGCCTCGCCCAACGCGCGCAAAGATGTTGTTCTTTCAACGATCGGTGCTGTATCCTCGGCGTCATTTTCAGCAATGACGGTTGAAGTGATGAGAAGCTTCGGCGTGAATGTTGAAGTCACCGGAAACACGTACCGAATCAGAAGCCCTCAAAGGTATGTGCGATCAACATTTCATGTAGAACCGGATGCATCCGGCGCGTCGTATTTTCTTGCAAGCGCAGTGATAGCGGGTGGAACGGTAACTGTTCAGGGTCTGAAAACACCTTCGCTTCAGGGAGATATGGGTTTTGTCAATGTGCTTGAGGCAATGGGTAACAAAATCAGCTTGCATGAATCGGGTGTGCAATGCGAAGGCGCAAAAAAACTCAACGGTGTTGACGTCGACATGAATTCGATGCCCGACGTTGCTCCGACGCTGGTTGCCACAGCGTTGTTCGCCGAAGGTCCGACTCGCATTCGCAATGTTGCGCATCTCCAATTCAAAGAGTCTGACAGATTGAATGCTTTGGCTACAGAGTTGAAAAAAACCGGCGCTGATATTGCTGTCGTTGATGGTGGGCTTGAGGTACATCCGGCAGACCTTCACGGCGCCCGGCTGGACACTCATGATGACCATCGTCTTGCGATGAGTTTCTCCCTTATCGGTTTGAAGGTTCCGGGAATTGAAATTGAAAACCCCACTTGTGTTGTAAAGTCCTTCCCAAAGTTCTGGGAAGAGTTTGAGAAGCTGTACACCTGAGGAAGTTCTGATGGCAGGCAATACGTTTGGCAAACAATTTCGCATCATGACGTTTGGTGAGAGCCATGGCAAGGCAATCGGTGTTGTCATCGACGGTGCACGACCGGGATTGCCTTTCGATGTTGACTATGTTCAAACAGAATTGGATCGAAGGAAGCCGGGTCAGAGCGCTGTTACGACCCAGCGAAAAGAGGCCGACCAGGTTGAAGTCCTGAGCGGAGTTTTTGAAGGCAAGACCACAGGCACACCAATCTGTCTGGTTATATGGAATAAAGATCAGCAGTCGAAAGCCTATGAAAAGATCAAGGAAATGTTCCGGCCCGGACATGCCGGGTACACCTATCTGGCGAAGTTTGGAGTCAGCGACTACCGGGGTGGGGGAAGGTCCTCAGGAAGAGAAACGGCGGCGCGTGTAGCAGCCGGCGCGTTTGCAAAATCGCTGTTGCAAAAACGCGGCATTGGCATCTATGCTTACACTATCGAAGCTGGAGGGATAAAGGCGAAGACTGTTGATCTGCGTTTCATTGAGAAAAACCCGCTTCGCTGTCCTGACTCAGTTGCCGCGAAGAAAATGGAGAAACGAATTCTCCGCATGAAGAAAGAGGGGGATTCTGTAGGCGGCATTGTGGAAATTGTGGTGAAGAATCCACCTATCGGACTTGGAGAACCGGTTTTTGACAAACTCGAGGCCGATCTCGCCAAGGCGCTTATGTCAATTGGTGCCATAAAGGGTTTTGAGATTGGGAATGGTTTTCAGGCCGCCCGCTTGAAAGGAAGCGAGAACAATGACCCCATGTATTTCGACAAGAAGTCCGGAAGAGTAAGCACGCGGACGAACAATGCCGGCGGTATCGCGGGCGGGATCTCTAACGGCGAGGATATCGTCATGCGCATTGCAGTGAAGCCGCCCTCATCCATTGTGAAGGAGCAGGAGACCGTTACCTTGACTGGTAAAGCCGCGAAGATTTCCGTGGAGGGGAGACACGATCCATGTATTTGTCCGCGTGTTGTTCCTGTGGCCGAAGCAATGGTTGCCCTGACAATTCTGGATCACGTTGCACGCCAGGCGACAGGGAAGAACCTCAAGACGAAGAGGTCAAGACGCGAAGCCCTCAAAGCGATTGATGAGCAGATTTCGGTGTTGAGAATGGAGAGGAGGCTTATGAAATGAGAACCCTTCCGTGATCGCGCTCCGGATTGGGAATATCTTACACGAACGCAAACGGCACTATCGAAATTGAGATCAAGAAGATCACGAAGCAAGACCATCCAACAAGCATACGAAGCGGGTCGAGTTCCGCTTCATCTTCAAGCGGGATTCGTCGCAGACGGAAGACCCGTTCCATGGCGATCAGCACGAAAGCCCAGAAGAGCCAGCCGCTGTAACCAAATTCCGCATCAATCCCAAAGAGGGGTAGAAATCCGGACACTCCAAGGACGACCAGACCCCCCAGCGCAATTCCGGAGACCCATTTGCTCTTTTGTCCGAACATTGATGTGCTGATATGTCCGCCATCCAGTTGTCCCACAGGAAGCAAGTTGAGCCCGGTAACAAGCATCCCGAACCATCCAACGGACAGAAACGGGTAGTGATACATCTCGTTCATGGGAGGAAGAAAGGCTCCGGTCGGGGCGAAGTTGGCTTCGCAGAATTCATATACAAGCGGTTTGCCAAACATCCAACCGCCAACAGGGATTGTCGTCATGCGGGCATACTCCGGGTGGATTGCATGGAGGTATTCGATGCCCGGCAATGTCATAAACCCGAATGCAAGGATCGCGAAACTCGCGATGAAGCCGGCGATGGGCCCGGCACTGCCAATATCAAACAATGCCTTTCGTGTGGTCACCGCTTGCTTCAACTTGATGACCGCTCCGAGCGTGCCGAACGGCGGCACAATTCCGGGCGCGATGAAAGAAGGGAAGGGGATGAAGAAGGGGAGCGTTGCCGCAACACCATGCAAGCGTGCAGCGATGTAGTGGCCCATTTCATGTGCCGTCAGCACGGTCATCAATAAGACCGCGTACGTTAACCCCGCGGGAAAATTTGTAAGTTCAAGAGGATTGAGATTGAGCCATTGAACTCCGGCAAGGACAACAGTGCAAAACGTTACGACGAAAAGGAGGGTGTGAGTGAGTACGGTGCGGGTGTTCATATCCTCCACAAAGATAACAAAGTGACCAAAACAAAAAAGGCCATCCTACTTTGGATGGCCCTTTGTTGCAGGAGACAAGTGCACTATTTTTGTGCGCTTTGAACCGGCTTGGGTCCAACGCCGCTGTCGCCGCCTGGCCTTGCCGCGAAACTGACTGCGTAGTTTAGGGCAAGAACGGCCAGAAGCATTCCTGCGAATACCCTGAGCCTCGTGGAGTTCTTCATCTAATACCTCCTTAAATTGGTTTGAAAGTGTGATAAGTGGATTAAGGGATAGGACGTCTCGCAAATATTTTCAGATTTATTCGGTTTTTGTGCAACTCGAATTACCTGTTTCGCACGTATTACAACAATCTTGATTTTTTGGTGATATTGGACATTGCCGACTCGTATATTTTTCAATGACTTATAGAAGTTCTATTGACTTATTCGTTGTCTCCGTGCTATATTGAATTCGTCGATAAGCAATGAAAAAGCGACACAAAATATCGCTGCTGTGGTTTGGGGTAACGGCTTTGTCCGTTGTTCCCTACTTCCTTTTTAGCGCCGAGATTTCCCCGAGTACTTTTTTGCTGAATACTATTCAGCTCCTTCTATTGATTCTATCGATTGTGCTTGCAGTTAAAGATCCCACGTTCAAGAACCGACTCATATTTATTAATCTCTCAGTATTCTTTGCGACCGTAATCCTTTTCTACTCGTCCTCATTTGTTGGGAGTATTTTCGCGTGGCCGTACGCAAGCCATGTGTTTGGGACGTCCATTCAGATTCTCTACTACTCGCTCATGGTCGCAGTTGTTTGCTACATAACGATCGATGTTCTTTTCAGAGAATGGAAAGCATTCCAAAAATATGTGTTAGCCCTTTCTGTGACTATTGGCTTCAGTGTTCTCTACTATCACGCTTTCCTTTTCGATCCACTGCACGGTTACCATACAGAGCGGATCCTCAACTGGAAGGAACTGAATACTGTACGAGAGAGTTTTGTTGAGCGCGAGAGAACTGAGCCTACGTTAGACCAACTGGAGAAGTTGGTCAGACTCAATTACTGGAAAGACCAACGTGCAATCGGACTTGTTTCTCCGCAAGAGAATTCGAAGAGGATTGTGGAATTGTTCCCCTACCTTTCTGGAAACAACTACCAAACGATTATCTTGGAGCCTTTGTATCGCGGAAACATTTACATGAACATCTTAGCTCTTGGGTGTATCCTTATGTATTTCGGTTACTACCTTAAAAAAGATCCGCCCCAAGGTGTTTATGTTGACAAGCTCATGTTCCTTTTCCTTGTTATGTGCTCAACAGAGATCTTTCATGTTTGGACCTTCATTACAAGCTCAAGCCGGGAAACCGCTTTGACGCTCTCCCAAATTGGCAACTACGTGACGAATCTTGTTTATTGCGTTGTGGCAGTCTTTCTTGCATTGAGATTGCGGTTCATAACATCCATCCAGGGCGAGTTCTATGAGCAGGAGATTGTTGTGCGGCCGCATAAGGTGACACGCTGGCGCGACGGTCTCGACAACTTAATCTTGAAGTACTTTACGTCTGAAAAAAATATGAAGCGGCGCCTGTTTGCAGGTAACCAGGCAGGCACAGGGCTTTCAACATCAACCATGTCTGAGAATTAGTGAAGGCGATGCAAGAACAGAAAGTAAAAAAGGAAAACAAAGCACTTACCCTGCCTGATCCAATCGTGGGGAAGAGCCCGTTTGTCAACGAGTTGCTCGGAAAAATGTCCCAGCTTTCCAAGACAAGGCAGGACGTGATTCTTGTCGGCGAATTGGGCGTGGGCAGAAGTGCAATCGCACACGATATCCATTACCTGACTGCCCAGCATTCGGGAATCAATGACCCGCTGGTTCCAGTAAGTGTTCCGACAAGGGATGACAAAGAGCTTGAGTCATTCCTGCTGGGACTGAATCAAGAACTTTCAGATTCCGAACCCGTGCGGAAAACCATCCTCCTTGAAGACATCGAAGAGGCAAGCTTTCGGAATCAAATCAAACTGCTGGCTGTGTTAAAACGGCGAGTTGATGTGCACGATGTTCGCTTCATCCTGACGATGAAATTGGCTCCGCAGACGTTGGTGACGAAAAGAAAATTGCTGGACGACGTCCTTGCCGCCCTGATCAAGGCAGAGGTCGTGGATATTGCCCCGCTCCGCGATCGAAAAGAAGATATTCCCGTATTGGTCCGCCATTTCGCAAATCAACTCACCTCCGAGCTGGGGCTCGAAGACCTTACGATTGATATCAACGCCATTGAACTGCTTTCAAAACAGGAATGGCGAGAAAACATTCGCGAGTTGAAGGCAATGGTGGATAAATCCGTTTTGTTCGCGAAGGATGGTCTCTTCTCTCTTCCATCAGAGTACTTCGACGAAAAGAGCGAAGTAGCCCGCATGGTCAATAACATCATGACGGGCCATGAGTTTGTTTTGGATGCTTCACTGGATGTGATTGAGAAGGGGATTCTGGAGAGGGCACTTGAGAAATTCGGATTTAACCAATCCAAGTCGGCGCAATTTCTCGGGATGAGCGAACAGACCTTCCGCTACAAACTGAAGCGGCTTGGTATTACCACCGCGCGTGCGAGATCCTGATTCCAACCCAGAGAATTTCTTACGGGCCTCCCAAAGTTTGGGAGGCCTTTTTGTTTGTTGTACCACCTGCGAACTCCCTGCCTTTCCAGGCAACCGGTCGTCGAAACACGAGGAGCACCGGGAGAATCAGGATGTATGATATGAGATAAAGAGAGAAGGGAATGCAGGCTGAGAGCAGTTTCATTTTACCAAATGCGCGTAGGGTCGGAATGAGCAACAAGGCGTCAGCGACGAAGGAAAGCGTCCATGCGAAAACACCCTCCCATGACGGAAATGGAATTGCCGCAACCAACAATAGCTTGAGCAGGTAGATCGCCGAGAAAACCGCGATTGCCGAGGCGTTAAGACTCATTCCACCTGAAAACCACCTCAGTTTTTGATGAAGCAGTTCACGAAAGCGCGGACATGGCAGACTTTCAACCAGCGTACCATAGTCAAGGGGAAAGCGGGCTATGAATCCGGAGGACTCAACAACTGCTTTGAATAATGCATGATCTTCCGTAACGCTGAACGGGATTTGTTCATAGCCGCCGGTCCGATCATATGCCGCACGACGCACGGAGAGGTTGTTTCCCACCGCCGTTATCGGTACACGAAGAGCAACCGCACCGGATGCAATCGTGAATTGCGCAAACCAATCCAGCGCTTGTATTCTTTCGAAGAGGTTTTCCGGCTTCAGGAAAGTGAAGCCCGCCACAAGGCCGACACCGGGATCAGCGTAGTACTTCGCGGTTTCCCTTACCCACGACGATTGAACGATGCAATCCGCATCAGTTAACATGAGGATCTCGCACCGTGAGGACTTAATACCATGATTCAGAGCGTTTACTTTTCCACGAAGCCCTGAGTTCTTTGGGGAGTGCAACAGGCGAATTCGTGAGTCTCTTCCTGCGTACTTCTCGACCAGTTCGGCTGTATTATCCGTGGACCCATCGTTAACCACAATGATCTCCAGTTTATCGGCGGGATACTCCAACCGTATGACGGACTCCATGCATTGTTTGATGCGATGTTCCTCATTCCGGGCCGCGATAATGACGGAAACCGAAGGGATGTGGTTACGATCGAATGGGGGGTGCGCTCGCCTTGCGGCCGCAGCCGCAGTGAGCATCATGGCGAAATACAATACAGCGAGGATGAGAAGCAGAGTCGTCAACATGGCAGCAATTTGCAGTGCAAACATACCCAAAATCGAGCGGGCGCGCAAATCTTCCGGGTGGTGTCCTACTTCCGTTGCACATTGACCGGGAACCGCTATATTCCTCTGCGAGGAAACCCATGCAACCCACTTCACTTGTCGTCGGCATTGCCGGTGGTTCGAGCTCCGGAAAAACCACCGTTACAAGGGCAATTGTGAATGCCCTTGGTCCAACCAATGTCGCGTTGATGGAGCACGACGCCTACTACAAAGACCTTTCCATGTTTGGCGGCGTTCCGGCGGAGAGCATCAATTTTGATCATCCGAATGCATATGACACGGAGCTCTTCGTTGAGCACGTTCTCGCGCTGCAAAAGGGAACGCCTGTTCAACAACCCGCGTATGATTACAAAACCTACAAGCGATCGGGAAAGTTGGTAACCGTATCACCCCGCGAGCTTGTGATCGTTGAGGGCATTCTGATTCTTGCGGATAAGGCAATCCGGGATATCATCGACATCAAGATCTATGTTGATACCGATGATGATGAGCGGCTGCTTCGTCGCATTCAGCGGGATACGCTGGAGCGCGGGCGCGAAGTGTCAACGGTGATTGGCCAGTATGTTCAAAGCGTAAAGCCCATGCATCTGGAGTTTGTTGAACCCTCCAAGCGTTGGGCGGATGTTATCATTCCGCGTGGGGGAGAGAACACCATTGCAATCGAAATGGTCGTGGCGAGATTGAAATCCCTTGTGGTTGCGTAAATGCACTTATTGGTGACCTCGGAAGGTTGTGTTGAATATCCGCCGGTTCACGCCCGTCAATTGTTTCTTGTAGGGACTTGATTAATCAAGTCCCTACGGATTGATCCTGGTTTTCAAAAACAATCAACCAGCTTACAAAGCTTCGTACGAACATCGGATGTTATCATTCCGCGCGGGGGAGAGAACATCAATGCAATCGAAATGGTCGTGGCAAGATTGAAATCTCTTGTGGTTGCGTAAACGCCGCCGTGTTCGAGGTGTCACTTTCTCTTTGAGGAGAAAGTGACCAAAGAGAACGTCTCGCAGTTATGCGAAGTGTGACAGTTACCTCAAAAGAACCAGATGTTTCGTCTCGGTGACTTGACCGGTTTGAAGGCGGTAGCAGTAGATACCGCTCGGCAAATCACGCGGATTCCAATGTACTGAATGGGTACCCGCTGCGAGTCGTTCGTTCACCAAGGTTTCGATATGCTGACCGAGCGTGTTATAGATATTGAGTGTAACAGCACTTGTCTGAGATAACGAGAACCTGATCTGAGTTGTGGGATTAAATGGATTTGGAAAATTCTGATCCAGAGAAGCCTCAACCGGAATAGGATCAACAGAAACACCAGTCACGTGATTCGTCCTGCCTGATACGGGGAAGGTTTGGTCGATACAGTTCGTCGCACTGCAGCCAATCCCGGTGAACATAACCCGGAACGTTCCAGTCCACGACGTGTCACTCGTGAACCTACCCTCAAGCGAATACGTTTCCGTACACCCACTGGCTCCACCGGATACGATTCCGTTGACTGTAAAGGTACTGTCATTGCAATTGAGCGTTCCCGCAAAAAACGGAGGTGACCCCCCCGGTGAGCCATCGACGCGGATATTTCCTCCTCCTTGGTTTGTGAAGACCCACGCCGAGTAATTGAAGGTTACGAGTGGAATAGGAGGACTTACAATTCCACATGAGTAGGATGCAGTTGGCAGCGAGGAGTACGTTCCGAAGACAATGCAGTTCTGTGCATGGGCACGTGAGGAGATCAGTGAAAAACAAATCACAAGGGTATGCACTAGGGTCGAGAGTCGGGCGTCAGCCCTTTCCTTCTTGACAGTCATGATCAAGCTCCTCAAGTTTGTTTCAGACAATTTCGCATAACATTCGGAACCGCGAACGCCTCGATTGTTCGTAGGGACTTGATTAATCAAGTCCCTACGGATTGATCCTGGTTTTTCAAAAACACTCAACCAGCTTACAAAGCTTCGTACGAACAGCCGCGTTCCTGCGTCAAGCCAATCAGCATTGTGTGAGCAGGTATGACAATCACTCCCGGATTCAGACCGCTTCGAAGTTCGTCGTAGACCTCACCTTCAGGCCTGTTTACTTTCTGCGCCAGTTCACCGGAGTGCGAAGAAGCGCCTTGTTGCACTGCCAGAAAATAGCGCCCTTGGCTTGCAACGCTTGAACCGTCTTCTTTTGTTCTGCGGGCGTCTTTCCTCCGCTCAGGAAAATGTTGCGCATTGCGGTGGTTCCGGTTTCGGGATCCATTACTTTCCAATGTTCGCCGATAGGGAATTTCCGGTACAGTTCGTCGCCGGCGTTGATGGGGAATGCTTCACCGGCGATGCCAATAACAGCGCTGAGTTGATCGTGAGAGAGTCCAAATACTTCTTGATATGACTCGAACCAGTTCCCGACGACGCGCAACGCCTTCGTCTCTCTAACATCGAACATCTGTTTGTGCTTACCCTTGAGATTGTCGAGCCAGGAAAGATCCCATGTTGGCTTGTCGGTCTCTTGAGCTGCATTGATGAGATTCGGAAGGATGGACGTTCCGGTGAGCGCGGCAACTGCCGAGATGAATCCTCTGCGGGAAGTGTTGTTCATGTGTTGATTTCGTGACGTGATGATTGAGAAATATGGAAACCAAAGTATCAACAAAAATATGGAGTGTCAACAAGGATAATGAACCGCCCGTACGATTATACTGGCTGGAGTATTTGTTGACACTTTTTTTGGAAGAAAGTGTCCAAAGAACCTCCGCAATCGCGACTCATTTCTGTAGCATCATCTTCATCGTTTGGACAGAACCACCAACAGTTAAGCGATAGAAGTACATACCGCTTGCCAATTCACCTGCATCCAACTGCGCAGACCTCAGGCCTGCGTCTTCGACTCCATTCACCAATGTCGCAACCTCCCGGCCCAACAGGTCAAACACCTTGAGCGTAACAGGAGAGCGTGTAGGCAACTGATAACTTATGGTCGTCTTCGGGTTGAAAGGATTTGGATAATTCTGACTGAGACGAGGCCTTTGCACAAGTATTTCAGAGGCATTTCCCACGTCCACAGTGCCATATAGCACGCCATTGATGACGGCTCCCTGTAATTCCGAAGAGTACCACACAGTCTCAATACGCGTCAGGCCAAGGGTGTCGGTGATTGTGATGCCCTCTTCATCATCGATCACGTGAGTGATGTCTATAAAGAATGACCACCACCTACGTGTGACACCGAAGAGATCGTAGGTTCCGGTGCCAGTGAAATAGATGATCGTCGAATCGGCCCCACGCGGAATGATGTTTACAGTATCGCCGATACTAAGTGAAAAATCATACCTCAGATACTCTTGTTCTGTTTGAGTGTCGTACCAGAAGACCTGGTTGCCGGCTGTTCGTTCCCATCGATCAGGGCCAATTTCGGACGTAACGAGAGCGTAACGGTGAGTATTTGGCATGAGAGAGTCACGATCAATCCGTGCGGTACCGGGCACTAAAGAATATTGCCATCGGTCTCCAATGTGAAGGGGATAGACCGGCTGCTGGGCGATTCCTGAACTCCGGTTGATGAAGATTACCGATACGAGGATAATTGCATGTGCGGTTCTCATGTCACGCCTCACTTCGAGTGTTGAAAAGCACTGTCTAACGCCTGAATGAATTGTTAGTTGCTACTACAGCAGCAATCCCGCGGCACCCAGCAAGAAAATTAGCGTAAACAACGAGGTCGAGGGAAAACGAAACGGGTTGATTTTCCCCTTGATTGCCACAGCAACACTCAGCACGGAAAGAGCGGCGCTCAGAGTTGTCAGGAATACGGCTAACTCCGGGCGATCCGTATGCACGGCAACATATGTGTACCCCATGCACATTGCCAGCAGAAATATCGTGACGATGTGCCAGCAATAATAATTAAGCCACTTCGATGCAGGAGGCAAATGCGTAGTTGCTAAAAGAGGGCCGGCGACGCGTGGACCACCAATGAAGGTGTGAACGGCAAAAGTGACCAAGCTCATGAAAGCAGCTGACCACAAGAGATATACATTCATGTTGGACCTTTAACCATGATTATGTGGTTCAGACAACACTTCAATCCGGTGTTGTCTCCGGAGAAATACTCAGAAAAGAATTGCTCGAGTGAAACACTAAGGTCGGGGATATCGACCCATTACGGCGACACACAAGAACGCAAGTCCGGCGAGACCTGACAGTAGGGTGAAGGGCGGTGGAACATCCTCGATGCCCGGCCCCTATCTTCAGAGATGAACAGGTATTTGCCGGTGATTTCATATTGCGGATCGTCCACAGCCTCAAAGTACTCCCAGTATCCATCAGAGTAAGCCGTTACGACACGGCTGGAGTCTTTCCGTTTGGGACTTTTTATCTTTTTCATGTTCAACCTTCAGTTGTTCTCGACCGCCCCAAAGGATCGGCGCGTACGTGCGAGGCGCTAGTGATGAAATGCATCGGGAAACACGACGCGCATTCGTTCGACGAGAGTCTTGGATAGCTTGAGACTTCAGATCAGTCTCTCCGGAAGACCATTCTTCCGAATCAAGGTTGTAGGTCGCAAGAATAGACTTGTCGTCGGCGATGCCGATCGCTCGAATGGAGTTCGGACCAAATGGTTGTCCGAGTACGAACCTTCCACCTTCGTCGGTTACGAGACGGTAGGAGTACATACTTCGCCCGTAGCGGATGAACAGTTGGAGCAACGGGTCAAACGAACGCTCGGCCTTGGTTGAATAGAGCTTGTCGAAGATGTGTGCGCAGATGCGGCGCGCGTCGTTGTAGGCAAAACGGGCTCGCCGTGACTTGAACTCGGGACAGGTACACTCTAGTCGGGCGAGATTGACCTCGTAGACTAAGTCGCTCTCACGATCGCTGGCTTTATAGGTTCGATTGTATTTCGTCGGCAACGACTCGACTGTTAGAGGACTCATGCTCAGCTTGCATAAGTCCAGTCTCAGGGGCTGCATAACAATGGAGTATGTGGTTTCCAGATGCATTGCAATCTGGCGTTGTTTCCAAATAAATATACTGACAAGAATTAGGTTCATGCAAATGAAACGTGAGAAATCAAACGACTTTTCCTTTGCCATCTCTTCAACAAAAGAGGGAAGGAGATAGCTTGGACTGGATGAGAGCAGATTTCTTGCTTGTATAAGCCCTTATCAATATATTCATCAAGCAATTGCTTTGCATATCTCTCTCCCTTAAAGTGAACGAATGACTCGACCGAATCTGAAGATGAATGCTTCCGGGACTGTGAACTCTGAAGTTTCTACATACAAGAAAACTGTTCTACCCAACGGTATCCGTGTCGTTACCGAAACGATTCCGTATGTCCGCTCTGTTTCCATGGGTATTTGGCTTAACGTTGGTTCGAGAGATGAAACGCCAGAAACCAATGGTATCGGCCATTTTCTTGAGCACATGGTGTTCAAAGGCACCAGGAACCGCAACGTCAGGGAAATTGCCCAAAGTCTGGAATCACTTGGCGGGTACCTGAACGCATTTACCACCAAGGAACATACCTGTTTTTATGCGCGTGTTCTGGATAATCATATCCCCACGGCGATTGATGTTCTTTCGGACCTGGTGCTACACGGAACATTCTTGCCAAAAGAGCTTGAGCGGGAAAAGCTTGTCGTTATTGAAGAGCTGAAGAACGCAGAGGACAATCCGGAAGATATCATCCACGATTATTTCGAGAAGGCGATTTTTCCGTCTCACTCTTTAGGGTATCCCATTATCGGGACCACCGCGAATCTTCAACGCTTCTCCGGTGATGATTTGAGAACTCATGTAACGAGTCACTATCATCCTGAAAGAATGGTGGTTGCGGCGGCAGGAAATCTTCAACACGACGCGCTGGTGGAACATGTTGCGCGGTTGTTCAAAGGAGCGCGGCCCTCGAAGAACGGACGAAAGCGTGATGCAGGTCCGCGCCGCGGCTCACTTCACAAGGTGTTGGAGTATCAAAAGCCGATTACCCAGGCGCACGTTTTGCTTGGAGCCATCGCACCGGGATTGAACCACAAAGACCGCTATCCGATGCTTGTGTTGAACGCCTTGCTCGGCGAAGGAATGAGTTCACGCTTGTACCAGAATATCCGCGAGAAATACGGCTTCGCGTACAGTGTGTTTTCATACGTAAACATGATGAGCGATACCGGTGTGTTCGGCGCGTACATCGGCACGGATAAGAAGAACATTCAGCGTTCACAGGAACTCATTATTAAGGAGGTTGTCGCGCTGAAAACGAAGCCGGTTTCAAAAAAGGAACTTGACCGCACGAAATCCCAGATTAAGGGAACAATGATGCTGGGCCTCGAGAACATGTCCGGCCGCATGACGCGCCTTGGCACATCAGAATTATATTTTGAATCATTCACGTCTCTTGATGCAATCATTTCCCGCATTGATGCTGTTACGCCGGAGGCAGTCCAGAGAGTTGCCACCGGTCTCTTTAAGGAAGAAGAACTTTCCACCATCGTCATTCGTCCGTCGTAGTACCCGGAACGAACACGTCCATCATCACGTCACCATCATTGAACGAGGTTAAGCAATGATCATCGGCGTTCCAAAGGAAATAAAGACCAACGAAAACAGGGTTGCCCTTGTGCCCGTGGGCGCGCAAACACTCACACGCGCCAGACACACCGTGCTTGTGGAAACCGGCGCAGGTATCGGCAGTGGTTTTTCCGACGATGCGTACAAGCAGGCCGGTGCCGCGATTATCAATACGGCGAAGGAGATCTTTGAGCGCTCGGATATGATCATGAAGGTGAAGGAGCCTCTTCCGCCTGAATATGGCTTGATACGGCAGGGGCAAGTGGTTTTCACTTACTTTCATTTTGCATCCAGCAAGGAACTTACCGAGGCGATGATGAAGTCGCGTTGTATTGCCATCGCATATGAAACAGTCCAGAAGGCAGACGGTTCGCTGCCGTTGCTCATACCCATGAGCGAAGTCGCGGGTCGCATGGCTCCTCAAGAAGGAGCAAAGTATCTGGAGAAAGCGATGGGCGGGCGCGGCGTTCTTCTCGCTGGTGTTCCCGGAACAGAACCTGCTGATGTTGCAATCATCGGCGGCGGCGTTGTCGGGACAAACGCGGCCAAGATCGCGTCCGGGCTTGGCGCACGGGTTACCATTCTCGATAACAACTTGTACCGGCTTCGCTACCTCGATGATGTCATGCCGAAGAATGTCATTACAATGATGTCCAACCCGTACAATATCAAGAAGGCAGTTTCGCACGCTGATATGACAATCGGTGCAGTGCTGATTCCCGGAGCCAAGGCGCCGCACCTGGTTACGCGCGATATGCTCAAGGATATGAAAACCGGATCGGTGATCATCGACGTGTCAGTCGATCAAGGTGGTTGCGTTGAGACCTGCAAGCCGACCACCCACGACAACCCGACGTATGTCATCGATGGCGTTGTTCACTACTGTGTCGCGAACATGCCCGGTGCAGTGCCGTTTACATCCACAGTTGCCCTGACGAACGCCACGCTTTCGTATGCTGTGGAAATTGCAAACAAGGGATACAGAGACGCCATCAAACAGAACGCCGAAATTCGTCCGGGCGCAAACATGGTTGATGGGAAAATCACCTACAACGGCGTTGCCGATGCGTTTGGCTTCCCGTTCACACCAATTGATCAGGTAATGGCATAGTGGCCAAAGTTACCATAGACGGGAGGCAGCTCGAAGTTGATCCGAGCCGCACGATTATTGAAGCCGCCCGCGAAAGTGGTATTGAAGTTCCACATTTCTGCTGGCATCCCAAGCTGAGCGTCGCCGGTAATTGCCGCATTTGTCTTGTCGAGGTGGAAAAGCTTCCAAAGCTTGTCATCGCTTGCGCTACACAAGTATCCGATGGCATGGTTGTCAATACTGTAAATTCGCGCGTAATAAACGCGCGGGAGGCGGTGATGGAGTTTCTTCTCATCAACCATCCGCTTGATTGTCCCATCTGTGATGAAGCGGGGGAGTGCAAGCTTCAGGACTACGCATACAAGCACAGCGTCGGGTACAGCCGGTTTGATGAAGACAAAGTGCACAAGCCAAAGCGCGTGGAACTTGGTCCGAACGTCCTGCTTGATGCCGAGCGTTGTATCATGTGTTCTCGTTGCGTCCGCTTCTGCGATGAAATCGCGCACGCACCGCAACTGACCTTCACCCAGCGCGGCACACACGTCGAACTCACCACATTTCCCGGTGAGCAAATGGACAATCCCTATTCAATGAACACCATTGAAATTTGTCCCGTCGGTGCCCTCACCAGTCGCGACTTCCGGTTCAAGGCAAGGGTGTGGGAGATGTCTTCCACTGAAACTGTTTGTCCGGGTTGCGCACGCGGTTGCAATATGTACTCATGGGTTCGGAACAACGAGATTCTGCGGCAGACACCGCGGTACAATCCGCAAGTGAACGATTACTGGATGTGCGATGAAGGCAGGTTGAACACTTTTCTTCCCGTCAACTCTGAGAAACGAATCAAGTCACCTCTAGTGAGAAAAGAAAAGGACGCGGTTGAGGTTGGTTGGGACGAGGCGATTGTAAAGGTCGCGTCCGAACTGCGCACCTTCAAGAAGTCGGAAATCGCAGTGCTGGGGTCTGCGTTTGCAACCAACGAAGGCAACTACATTCTTCAGCGGTTCGCACGGGAGGTCCTTGGTACAAAGCACATTGATTTTGTCCGTCACGTCGTTGAGGATGACGAGGATGACATTCTTATCCGGGCTGACAAGACACCGAATTCACTCGGTGCGGTTGAAGTTGGTGTAAAGCCGGGAGAAGGTGGACTCGATGCCGCGGGCATCATCGGCGCAATCCGGGAGGGAACAATCAAGGCCTTGTACGTTCTTGAGGATGATATTGCTTCCGATTCAGCATGGGCGCAGGTTCTCTCCAAGCTGGAATTCCTTGTGGTTCATTCCGTGGAAGAGAACGCAACCACGTCATTCGCGGATGTCGTGTTTCCTGCATCTTCGTTCGCGGAAAAAAATGGCACCTTCACAAATTTTCAGGGAAGAGTCCAGCGTATTCGCCCGTCGGTTGCAACGATTGAACAGGATCGCGCGCTGGATGGGTTTGCCATGAGCCGTCTGGATAAATTCGGTTCCGCAATTGATCGCTGGACTAAAGGAGTGAAGCGTGATGCCCGCCCCAGCTGGAGAATCATCACGGGGCTTGCGACACTGATGGGTTCCCGGTTCAAATACAATACATCCGAGGATGTGTTCACGGAAATTGCAAATCGAGTCGAAGGTTTCAAGGGGATGTCGTATGCAAAACTCGGCAACAAAGGCGCCTCGCTTTTGACGAAACAACAAGTACAGGTGCCTGTGGCGTAGTATGGAATATCTCATTGCATCGATAATAAAGATTCTACTGATCCTCAACGTCATTCTCTTTGTTGTTACCAATCTTGTGTATGCCGAAAGGCGAATCAGCGCATTCATCCAGAACAGGATCGGTCCAAATAGGGTTGGGCCGTTTGGCTTGCTTCAATCACCGGCGGATGTTGTGAAGCTGTTTATCAAAGAAGATATCGTTCCAAGGAATGCCAACCGGTTTCTGCACACACTCGCTCCGGTTATTTCCATTACTGTTGCCCTGGTGACTTTCGCGGTTGTTCCTTTCGGTGATACCATCACCCTGTTTGGGTACAATATCAAACTGATGATCGCCGACGTAAATGTCGGTGTTCTCTACATCCTTGCGCTGACTTCCCTTGGTGTGTACGGTATTACGCTCAGCGGCTGGTCATCCAACAACAAGTACTCTCTTCTCGGCAGTCTGCGTTCTTCCGCGCAAATGATCAGTTATGAGTTGTCAATGGGGCTCTCTATCATCGGCGTTATCATGATTGCAGGAACCCTGCGGCTCGATAGAATCGTGGAACTCCAATCGGGATTTGGATGGAATGCGTTTCTCACGCCAATTGGCTTCATCACATTTGTTGTAGCTTCGTTCGCGGAAACCAACCGCCTTCCGTTTGATTTGCCGGAGGCGGAGCCGGAGCTTGTCGGCGGCTATCACACGGAATACAGCGGAATGAAATTCGGGACATTCTTTCTTGCCGAGTATGCAAGCATGATTACCTCCAGTGCATTAATTGTGACGCTGTTCTTGGGCGGCTGGCAGTTTCCCTATCTTGAGTCATTCGGGCTTTCCCCGATGTTGACAAGCATTGTCCAGATTGCAACTTTCTCCGTGAAAGTCGCGTTGATGCTGGTGTTCTACATCTGGATTCGTTGGACGCTTCCGCGGTTTCGATACGATCAACTCATGAATCTCGGATGGAAGGTGATGCTTCCGCTTTCGATCGTGAATCTTGTTATTACAGGCGGCTGGTTGTTGTTTCTTGGATAAGCAAAGGAACTAACGTGTCACAACAGGTACGTACCGTTCGACAAATACGCGGCAAGGATCTTTCGATTTGGCAGAAGTCGTATATCCCCGAGATTCTGAAAGGGATGATGCTGACGCTGAAGCAAGTGTTTCGTCCGAAGTTCACGCGCCAGTACCCGGAGGAGAGGTTTGTTCCTCCCGCTTCGTATCGAGGACGACCCGTGTTGGTTGAAGAACATGGCGTCGAACGATGTGTCGCGTGCGGGCTCTGTTCCCGTGTGTGTCCCGCGCTTGCAATCGAAGTTCAGGCCTCCGAAACGGAGTTGGAAAAGGAACGCTACCCGAAGAAATTCGAGATCAATATGTTAAGATGCATCTTCTGTGGTTTCTGCGAAGAGGCGTGTCCCGAGGAAGCAATCGTCATGAGTGATGAATATGAACTCGTGTTCACGAATCCGGAGGAAGCGATCTACGGCAAGGACAAACTCCTGATGTCTTCCGACCGTCTCAAGACCCGACTGGAGTTTCTTCGTAAGTCGCGCTAAATCAACAGTGTTTTTTAAGAGTCCAACAGCGCCGACGTTCAAGGTCGGCGTTTTTGTTTAGATTTCTTGTTATTCACGACTAAATCCCGTTAATTATTGCCATCATTGTACGTGCAGGCTTTCTGAAATCATGGATATCTGGATTGAGGCACTCGGCATCCTTTTGCTGATCGCTCTCGTCGGTTTCTTTTCGGCCTGCGAGGTTGCAGTTCTTTCCACGCGCAAAAGCCGCATGCAGGAGCTTGCAGAATCCGGCAACAGGCGCGCTTCCGTTATTCTCGGCTTCCAATCCAACCCCGAACAGTTTCTCGCCACGGTCCACGTGGGCGTTGTTTTCTCCCTGATTCTTGCCTCAGGATTGGGCGGCATTGTAGGCCTTGAGTACCTCATGCCGGCGCTCGCTTCAAGTTCAACATTGTGGATTAGCGAAGGGAGCAACTGGATTTCCCTCGTGATCATGGTGGTGGGTATCGGTTCGATAGTCGTCATTTTTGGTGAGCTTGTCCCCAAATCAATTGCTCTGCGTTTTGCCGAACCGCTTGCATTGGGCGTCGCTCTCCCGGTCCAATTGTTTGCCACGGTCTTCCGATTTCCGGTGCGGATTCTTACCGCGGCGAGTAACATCTTCCTTGCACCCTTCAAAGACCGCGCAACGTTTACAGAATCAAGAATTTCGGAGGAAGAGTTCAAGCTGATGCTTGAGGAGGGAACGAAGACCGGCGTTATCGACAAGACAGAACATGAATTGATCGAAAGTATTTTTGAATTCACGGATACAACCGTGAAGGAAGTTATGATCCCGCGACCCGATATTATTGCCTTCAACATTGAGTCACCCCGCGAGGAGATTGTCAAGGTTGTGCTTGAAGAGGGATACTCACGCATGCCGGTGTATCGCGGGAACGTGGACAATATCGTCGGAGTCATCTACACGAAAGACCTTCTCGGACTTCTGGAGCATCGCAACCTGATTGTCATTCACGATATCGTGCGCCCCGTATTCTTTATCCCGGAAACCAAGAAGATCAGTCAACTGATGCGGGAACTCCAACAGAGAAAAATGCATATGGCCGTTGTTATCGATGAGTTCGGCGGAACGGAAGGTATCGTCACGATGGAGGACATTCTGGAAGAGATCGTCGGTGAAATCCATGACGAGTATGATGAGGACATCAAGGACGTTGAATCCGCCGCGGATGGGTCGTTTATGATTAACGGACGCTTGTCCGTTCGTGATTTCAACGAACGCTTTCATGCGGATCTTCCGCTGGGCGATGAATATGACACTATCAGTGGACTGCTAAACAAGTTAATTGGCCGCATCCCAGATCTTCACGAGGCCGTCCGGCATGAGAAGTTTCAGTTCACCATCGTCAAGAAAAGCCAGCGCAGAATTCGTCTTGTGCGTGTGAGAAGACTGGACTCCTCCGAGCAGGCAACACCCGTAGCGCCGCAATGAGTGATCGCATTCAGTCGGTGTAACCTTGCATGCAACCACGAGTTTCGGTTCTCATCACCACATGGAATACACAGTCCTTGACGCTCTCGTTGCTTCGTTCACTTGTCGATCATCCACTGTCGCATTCCTACGAAATTCTTCTCGTTGACAACGCATCGGGTGACAACACGGTTGAGGCGGTCAGGAAAGAGTTTCCCGGCGTTAAGCTGATCACGAATTCCGAGAATCTTGGCTATGCCCCTGCGAACAACCAGGCGTACTGGATTTCATCGGGGGAGTTTCTGCTTCTTCTCGGAAGCGACACTCGAGCAACTGACAACAGCTTCGACAAAATGGTTTCCTACCTTGACCACCACCCGGAGGCAGGCGCGGTTGCTTGTAGACTTTTGAACCCGGATGGAACTCCCCAGCTTTCCTGTAGAAGGTTTCCCGGTCTCTGGGATGGCGTTGTAACGTACCTTTCACTCGATTGGTTGGCGCCGCGATATACGATGGCGGGTTTCGATTTCTACAAGACACAAGAGGTTGAACAACCCGCGGCAACGTGTTTCATGGTGCGAAGAAGAGTCGTCGAAAAGACAGGCCTCTTTGACGAGCGGTACACAATTCTCTACAATGATGTTGACCTTTGCCGTCGCCTGTTGAATGCCGGCTCACGCATTACCTATCTGGGTGATGCGGAAATCATACACCTCGGAAGTCAAAGTACAACGCAGGCGCCGCCGGAAATCCGCCTTGAAATGTACCGCAACATCCTTTTATATTATTCGGAAAATGTCGGGCGCTTTGCATTCTGGGTTCTGCTTCCCATTCTAACCGTGCGGCTTCTGATAACAACCGGAAGCATTTCAGCTTTCCAACTCTTTCTATACAAACCGGAAAATCGTGATGATAGGTGAAGAAATTCGGCGCCGCGTGTTTCGCGATACGAAGTCTGTATACATTGAGGCGGCTCCATCTGCTCCTTCGTACGAAGTAATGAAGTTTGTCCGGGCAAATGCAGGGAATGAGATCCTTGATTATGGTTGCGCGACAGGAATGTATTGCGTGGAATTATCAAAGCTGGGGAAGACTGTAAAAGGTGTGGACGTGAACGATGCATACGTCCGGATTGCGCGTGAGAAAGGTGTTGAAGCGCATCTTTTGAGCGGGACCGCGCCATTCCCGCCAAAGTCATTCGATACGGTGATGTTGCTTGAGGTTCTTGAGCATCTTGAAAGACCTGCCGAAGTGCTGGCCGACGCGTTGAGACTGGCCCGCAAAAATGTTCTTGTGACCACGCCGAATTGTGACAGAGTTGATCAACTTCAATCCCAAGGACTGTTGTTTGAGCATTTCGCGGACATGGATCATAAGAACTTCTTTACACCGGATGCATTGCGAACCCTTTTGTCGAACTACGGTTCTCGAGTCAGGGTGTGGGGGGGAAACCCCATCAGTCCGCTGAACCTCTTCCGCTCGAAGGGGATCCTTTTTGCGGGTAAGGCATTGACCCGCTTGGGCATTTTGCGGGCGGGATATTTCATGCGACTGTATGCCGTCGTTGAAGTGTGAATGGGTACTACTACGTGACTGAGCAAAACCTTTCATCATCCCGTGTTGTTGTGAGAAGCGGGGCGTTCAACCTGCTCGGGTACGCCGCTTCCAGCTTGTTTGTGCTGTTTCTGGTTCCCCTCATTGTCCACTACGTCGGCGCGGAGATGTTCGGGCTCTGGTCACTGATGCTCGCACTGACGGGGTACCTCGGTCTCGCTGACGTCGGGCTTGCAACATCATTCACAAAGTACGTTGCCGAATTTTCAACACAGAAGGACCCGGTGCGAGTGAATCGGGTTATGACGCATGGGTTGGTCTTCTATGCTGTTCTCTCCCTTGTGTTCCTGGTCGTTGGCTACACGGCCTTTCCGTATTTGTTCAATCTGTTGAATATTCCTGCGCAGCAATTTGAGAATGCGCGAACAATCTTCCTGTTGAGCTTGCTGTCATTTGGGGCTTCAAGCATCGGCTCAGTGTTCGCCAGCATTTTGAGCGGGATTCAAAGAACAGACTTACTGAGTATCATTATGTCCATTGCGTTTGCTGTAAAACTCGCAGCCATGAGCGCAACCCTCGTGCTTGGCTGGGGGATTTCTGCAATGGTGTCCGCGGACGTACTCACGACCGTACTGACCTCCATCCCACTTTATCTCGCATCAAAGCGATGCTTGCCATATCTTGAAATCCGGTTTCGCTCCTATGATCACGCACTCATGAAAACGCTTCTCCGCTTTGGGTCACACCTTCAAGTCAGCAGGGTCGCGGAGGCCATACTTCTTCAGTTTGACAAGTTGCTGATATCGCGGTTTGTCGGCCTCTCATCGGTGTCGATGTATGATTTTGGTTCACGCCCGCTTGCCCGGCTTCGGGCCCTGGAGGTGTCAAGTGTGGGCGCCCTGATACCTGCTATTTCAGAGCTACAGGCCTCCAATAACGACCAGCGCATCGTCTCGGCCATGTCACGCTCGTCAAAATATCTTGGGATGATGTCATTTCCCGTGTTCGGGTTTCTGTTTTTCTTCGCTGATCCGATTATTGAAGTGTGGCTAGGGAAGGGCTATGGACAGGCCGCGCTGACGATGAAAATCCTTGTGGTGAGCTACTGCCTGAACGTGCTTGCATCGCCGGTGGGGTTTGTGGGTCAGGGGAGGGGCGAGACAAAATACCAGATGTGGGTTGCTGCGGCCCAGTCCATTCTGAATATCGTGCTTTCGTTTACACTTATCAGGAACTTCGGCTATTTTGGTGCGGTTGTGGGAACAGCTATCGCGATGTGCATAGGAGCGCTCTTGCTTATTGCGTGGTATGGAAAGCGGGTTGTGGAAAACCCCGTGGCTCTTCACGTGAAACTGTGGATGAAGCCATTCATCTCATCACTTCTCGCGCTGTTCAGTGTGCGCGCGATCTTCTCTCTCATTGCGGGCCATCAGGAACGATCCCTCCTTGCGATGGAACTCGTTCTGGCACTCGTTTCTGCTGTTGTCCTGTGCACATTTGCCTACCGTTGGACGAAAACCCTTACACAAGACGATAGAACATTTCTCGCCGGAGTTTTGCCAGGAAAGCTCCAGAGGGCGCTTCATGTTCTCGCACCTTCCACGGTCGGCGGTTGACTATGGCAGAATCTGTCAATACTCAAAGCATGAAGGCATTTGCGCGGGATTTTCTGGACCATCTGTTTGATAGTGTCGATTTGGTTGTTCGGAAATCCGGCTTTCTCGTGCCGCCGAGAAAACTTAGAAGATGTTTTGGACATGGAGGCTTTATCGCTCCCGGTGAAGTGTTCTTCAAGTACTTTGTTGATCTGTGCACGCCAAAAAAGACGGACCATGTGTTGGACGTTGGATGGGCTTCGGGCGCATGGTGATTCCGCTGACATCGCAGCTCCATTCTATTCACAGCCTCAGCATCAATGAACCGATCCATTATGGTTCATGGTGTCAACGATCCAATCCGCTGAGTTACCAGGACATCCTTGTTTCAGAATGGGTACGCGGGTGAATCAGTTCGAGGCACAGATCGGTGCTCTGGATATCCGGCTGTTCGACAAAATCTACTCTCAACTCTACGAAGAGGATAAGTCATCGCTCCTGTTGATCCAGAAGGGGATTCGGCAAAAAATTGGAGACTACGTCTACCTCGAAATCGGATCGTATGCCGGAGGGAGTATTCAGCCGCATTTGTTGGACCCGAAATGCGTGCGCATTTATTCCATTGACAACAGGCCCCTTGTTCCCCCTGATGACCGCGGGATTGTTCAGGAGTATCCGGAGAATTCCACAGAGATGATGATGAAAAAGCTCGCGGAGCTTTCGCCCTTGGATCTCAGCAAGATAAAGACCTTCGAGAAGGATGCTTCGCAGATTGAAGCGCTCTCGATTGAACCACGACCTCAATTGTGCCTTATCGATGGAGAGCATACCCACAAGGCCGCTCTTTCCGATTTCACATTGTGCAGGACTGTTCTTGCACCGAATGGGATTATCTGTTTCCATGATTCACATATCATTTTCACCGCGCTGAAACAAATCATAGATGATCTTCACAGAGCCGGAGTTTCGTTCAGAGCATTCGTTTTGCCGCTAAATGTGTTCGTCATGGAGTTTGGAGACATCAGGCTGACCGACATGCCGGAAACACGCCGCCTTTTGGACAACAATCATGTGGCGTATCTTTCGGGCATGCTTTCCATGGAGCACTATCGGGAAGTGTACAACAGTCCGGTAGTGAAAACCCTTCGCAGGATCAAAGGCATACTCAGATGACGCATGTGTACTCGTGATGGAGATAGGGCTGGTTTCCATAGTCATTCCAAATTGGAACGGGTCGTCATTGTTGTCTTCATGCCTGCAATCCATCAGGAGTCAATCATTCTCTTCCGTCGAAGTCATCGTCGTGGATAACGGATCGACGGATGGGTCAGTGGAACTCGTACGATCGCATTTTGCGTATGTGAAAACAATTCCGGTTGAGGTAAATAGGGGATTCGCATTCGCAGTCAATGCAGGAATCCGTGAATCGAATGGCGAGTTTATTGCGCTGGTGAACAATGATGTTGAATTGGACTCCGGTTGGGTAGCGGCAATGGTAGATGCTATGAGGCGACATGCAGACGCCGGCAGTGTTGCCTGCAAGATGTTGAGGCAGGACTCACGTTCGACGATAGATGCAGTTGGAGACGGACTAACGAGAGGGGGGAGCCCTCTGACGCTTGGTTCCGGCGAGGAAGATCGTGGCCAATTCGACCGTGAAGGTGCTGCCTTTGGAGCGTGTGCGGGAGCGGCCTTGTATCGAACATCAATGTTAGATCGAATCGGCCATTTTGATGAATCGTTTGTTTCATATTATGAAGATGCGGATCTCTCGTTTCGGGCACAGTTGGCAGGTTTTCAGTGTGTATATACCCCTCGTGCAGTATGCTACCACAAGCGTGGTGCTACCGCGAAGAACCTACGCAATGATTACCCCGTTCGGATGCAGGAGCGAAATCTTACCGGCTTCCAGATCAAGAACTTTCCTGCGGGTGTCCTCATGAGGAGATTGTTTTCGATTCTCGGTTCGCGTGTTCGCCGCTTGTTGCGGTTGACACTTGCCGGTTCCGGCCGCGCCGCATGGAGCGGTTTGTTTGAGGGCCTGGGGTTGATTCCGGAAATGATCAGGGCGCGTGGACAAGTCCAGAAACAAAAAACAGTTTCCAATGAATACCTGATCTCATTCATGGGGAAAAGTTTTTCGTCATCATGATTTCGGTAATCGTCATCAACCTGAACACAAGGGATCTCCTGCGCGAATGTTTGGGCTCAGTGATCGAGGAAGCCGCAAGAACCCCACTAGAGATCATCGTGGTTGACAATGCATCGTCGGACGGTAGCGTCGAAATGGTACGGAATGAGTTTCCCTCCGTTCAGCTTATCGTGAATACCACGAACGAGGGTTTTGCGCGCCCGAATAACAAAGGAATGCAATGTTCTTCAGGGGATTTTGTTTTTCTCCTGAATAGCGACGCAAGGTTGACTCCCGGCTCCCTTCAGGCGTTGGAGAGCTTCATGAAACAACAAGGTGATGCGGGCGCATGTGGCCCCATGCTTGTCTATCCCGATGGAAGGCTGCAGAAATCAGTGAAGGGCTTTCCGACGCTGTGGACGCATACCTGTGATATGACAGGGTTAGACCGGCTCTTTTCGCGCACGCGACTTTTCGGACGTGGTGAAATGGGGTACTTCTCATATCAATCCACTGCAGAGGTTGATCACGTAATGGCAGCGGCGTTTTTGGTTCGACGCGCTGTGATCATGCAAACAGGAATGCTGGATGATCAGTTTCGCATTTACTATAATGACATGGACTGGTGCTATCGCATGAAGCAGGCCGGATGGAAGATATTCTATGTCCCTGCGGCAACTGTGGTGCATCATCTTGGACGAACTGTTGAAAAAATCAACCGTGATTTCGCCCATTTTGAAGAGCTTCACAACAACGTAATGTTGTTTTATCAAAAACATTATGGAAGGTGGTCTGTTCCATTATACAAGGCGCTTTTGTTTGTGGGATATGTTCCGCGAACCATTCTCTGGAGTTTGCGCCGGCCTTTTAGCGCCGCTCCCGAAGTTGCGACTATGTGCACATATTCCTGGAAGACTCTCGGCCTCGGCCTTACCTTTTGGAAACCGCTAAGGACAATCTCATCATGAGTATGCTTCGTAAAGGCTGGTGGGGGATAAAGAAATCACTCATGCGGCTTTCCGGTTCGTATGCACATACTGGCGAACGCGTCAGCCCGGAAATTCCGGATGAGAACTTCCAAGCCCATCTTCAGGTGTATCAGTTCATGGCGCAGTTCGTGAAAGGGAAGACGGTGCTGGACGTCGGCTGTGGAACCGGATACGGAGCGAATTATCTCCTCGAACAGGGAGCCGGTTCTGTCTGGGGAGTGGACCATGCCGGTGATGCAATTGCATACGCCAAGAAGCATTACACCGATCCGCGCATCTCATTCAGGGAAATGAATGCGGAAGTCCTGAGTTTGCCCAACGATTCTTTCGACGTGGTGACCTCGTCTGAAAATCTTGAGCACCTCAAAAATCCATCAAAGTGTATCGCTGAAATAAAGAGAGTATTGAAACGGAAGGGCCTGCTGGTGCTCGGTACGCCGAACAAGGAGCTGTCGTCACCTGGTGCTGAAAAAAGCGGCAACCCCTTTCACGAGAAAGAATTCACATTTGAAGAATTGGACTCTCTTCTAAGGAAGCACTTCCGTTCCGTATTTATTTTTGAAAACACACTTCAAAGTCCGCATCGCGAAGGCAGGAAGATGAAGGAGGAACGCGGTAAGCGGGGGAAAACAGGCATGGAGCCCGGCGATCGCAAGAACATCAGGGTCGGGCACATACAAGTGGATCTCACGCACCTAAAGAACACACACTCCTTCATGGTCATTGCCTGGTGATCGGGACGTCTCGCGCAAGTGTCGTTATTGTCAACTACAACGGCTCCGGGTTTTTGCGTGACTGCCTGCAAAGCGTTTTGAGTCAACAACCGCACGAAGTAATCCTCGTTGATAACGCCTCGTCTGACGAGAGCGTTGCTCTCGTTGCGGAAGAGTTTCCGTCCGTTCGCATTCTCGTGAACCCAAAGAACGAAGGATTCGCAGGTGGCAATAACGCTGGTGTCGCGGCTGCAAACGGGGATATTGTTGTTCTGCTCAACAATGACACCGTGGTAAAAGCAGGTTGGCTGGAACCTCTTGAAGCATCTTTGCAAAATCCTGCTGTTGGCGTTGTTACGTCCAGGGTCGTGACGGAGGGAGTTCCCGAAGAATTCTACGAAGTGAACGGAACGATAAACTTTCTCGGATATAACATCATGCGGCACTTTTCTGATTTGTCCGTGGTGTTTTTTGCCGGGGGAGCGTCCGTGGCATTTCGGAGGAAGGATGTGGTTTACCCATTTGACCCCGAATATTTTCTCTATCACGAAGATGTCTTTCTTTCATGGCGCATGCGGTTGAAGGGCATGGATGTTCGTATGGTTCAGGATTCCGTTGTGTGGCACAAGGGCGGTGGGACGACAAAGCGCGAACCTGATTCGCGGATTACATTTTTTCAGGAGCGCAATCGCCTGCTGAACCCGATGCTCTTCTATCAGGCGCGAACGCTGTTCTTGCTCATTCCGTACTTCGTTGCAGACTTTCTTGCAAAAATAGCGTTGAGTATTCTTTTCGGACGGAAATCTTTTGTTGGTATTCTGCGAGCGTATTTCTGGTTCGTGCCGAATCTATCATATGTGTTGAATCGAAGGAAGGAACTTCAGTCGGAGCGGAAAGTGACCGACAGGGAGATTCTTCGACACATGAGCACAAAGGTGGTGGAGAGTAATTCGACGGTGGCAGGCGTGTTGAACGGAATCTCAATGGTGTATGCAAAGCTGACCGGACTTGCTCCGAATGGTTGATCTCGGCGTTGTCATCGTTACGCATAATAGCCGTGAGTTTCTTGAGAACTGTTTGGCGTCCCTCAACGCCGGTGGAATAAGCACAGATGTAGTCGTTGTGGACAACAGCTCTACTGATGGTTCAGTGGAGCTTATTCGGGAGAGATTCCCCGGAATCAGAATAATTGCCAATGCGTCAAACCGTGGATTTGCCGCGGCAAACAACGAAGGATTTCGGTATGTACAGTCAAGGTATATTCTTCTCCTGAATCCCGACACTGTCGTTCACGGGCGGGCTTTGGAGTCGCTTGTTTCGTTTATGGCTGAACATCCCACGGCCTCGGCAGCTGGTCCGGCCATTCGCAACCGCGATGGATCGCCTCAGCGAACGGGCGTACGGTTTCCATCAAACTGGAATATCTTTGTGGAGGCACTATTTCTTGACCGACTCTTTTCGAATTCCAGACTCTTTGGGGCACACAAGGAGTTGTATGAAGATCCGGCGAAAGCCCGGCAGGTTGATTATGTTCAGGGTTCGTGCCTCGTTGTGAGGAATTCTGTCATCAATAATACAGGGCTTCTCGATGAACGGTTCTTTATGTACTTTGAGGAAACGGACTGGTGTTACAGAATGAAGCAAGCCGGTGGGGAGATCTGGTATTCTCCGGTTGCCTCGATAACGCATTTCGGTGGGGATGAATTCGCGCACTACGACGAACAGCGTCTCGTGGCATTTCACCAAAGTCTCATGTACTTCTACCAAAAGCACCACAGCAAACAAAGTCGGGTTCTGTTGAGGATGATCCTGGTTCTTCGTTCGTTGATTCGATTGGCGGTATGGACGCCGTTCCTTCTGTTCGGTGAAGCAACTTCTGCCAGGGCGCTCTCGACGTTGCGGGGCTATCTGCGGGTGATTCCTCTTGTGCTCTCCGGACGTTTGTCATGAGTCAACCGGAATTTTCAGTCATCATCCCCACATTTAACCGGAAGAAAGAGCTCCTTGAGTGTCTTGATTCTCTCTCAAATCAGTCATTTCCGAAAGCATCTTTCGAGGTAATTGTTGTTGATGATGGGTCAACTGACGAAACGGGCGACGCGATAAAGCACAAGCGCTTTGAATTCAAGTTGAGCTACTTGAAGCAAACGAATGCTGGTCCGGCTCAGGCAAGAAATGCCGGGGCAGGTATGGCAAAAGCTACGATTCTAGCGTTCACTGAGGATGATGTGATTGTCAGGCCCGACTGGTTAATCAAGGCACGTGAAGCGTTCGAAAGACAAGATGTCGAAATGCTCGAGGGGCGCACCGTCTACTCCGGAACCGACAGTGACGTCCGCCGTTTTGAGCCTGAACAACGTCCTTCGTTCATTCCATGCAATCTCTTTGTCAAGGCGGATGTTTTCAAGGCTCTTGGCGGTTATAGTAAAAGTTACTTTGATGCGGGTTCCGGCCTGTACTTTCGCGAGGATGCGGACTTTGGATTTCGGGCGCTGGCAAGCGGGCACAGGTCTGCAATTGATCGGGATGTTGTTGTTGAACATCCTGTACAATTCATGAGTGTCAAATCCTGTTCGCGGCATGTTCGCAGGTATGTTTTTGATCCATTGCTCTACAAGCGCCATCCACGGCAATATCGTTCGCTAATTGAAGTAAAGACGATCGGAAGCGTAACCATTCGCAGACCCCAGCATTATGTGGCCCTTGTTTATGGCGTTGCGGTCATTGCAGCAGTCCTTACGTTGTTGACCGGGAAGATGGTTGGTTTCACAGTATTCCTTTTTACAATGTTCCTTTGCGCGCTTGCATTTCGTTACAAGTATCGGGGCAAGTTATCCCTTGATCCGGCAGGAATTGCTGAATCAGTTAAGTTTGTGGTGCTGCCTTTGCAATACCTGAACGCGTTTCTCCGTGGCTGTTTCAAGTTCAGATCGTTCGGCGCACTGGTATGAACACCGCGCATGTTCTGCTCTTTCATTGTCATCCTGATGAGCTGGGCTGGGAAGCTGAGCTCGTAGATTCGGAAGAGTATCGCGGTCATATTGAAGAGCTGATGAAGGCAACCCTGTTTGACATCGCGGAAGAATGCGCGGCAATTTCCGGAACACGTGTGCTTCTTCACACCATTCCTTCGTATACGTTCCCGGATGATGAGGTACGGTTGTTACCGGTTGAGCATAGAGTCCAGCCGGAGGGCGTGATAGCGTCGCGCGTTGTCGAGGCGGTGGCTTCTCTCTACAGAGAAGATGCGGGAGTAATCGTGATTGTGATTCTCGCGAACAATCCGTTGTTTCTTGGGACACGCATTGAACGCGCAAGGCACCTGCTGGAAATGGAGGAAGAGACAATTGTCGTAGGGGAAGGATTGGTTGGCGAGTCGAACCGCCTCGTTTTTGTGGCCACGCGGGGTTTTCATCCCATGGTATACGAATCTGTGCAGGCGATTTCCCAGGCCGGAGCGCTGATGGTACCTCTCGCGTCAGTCCGGTGCGTTACGAGCATTGACGACATGGTGTATTTGCTGCACGAAGTTGAGCGTGCCCAGTTGCTCGGGCGTTCCTTTCCAAAGAGAACATATACCAAGCTGAATTGGATGCGCAAACGGCAATTCATCCCGGAGTTCGATTGAGAATCGGAGTTTTAGGCGGGACATTTAACCCGCCCCACATCGGTCACCTTATTGTCGCCGAGCAGGCAAGAGAGAACCTTGAGTTGTCCAAAGTTGTTTTTGTACCAACGGCAATCCCGCCACACAAGCAAGGTCTTGATATTGTGGAGGCGCATCACCGGGTGGAGATGTTGCAATGCGCCTTGCAGGGGAATAGGGCGTTTGAAATATCCGACATGGAAATCGCGCGTGGGGGAGTTTCCTTTACGGTTGATACACTGCGCTCGCTTGCCCAACAACGCCCAGATGACAGCTTGTTTTTGTTGATCGGTGCTGATAACCTTATGGACTTTCATACCTGGCGTGATCCCGAAGGCATTCTTGCCATTGCGAAGGTTGTCGCAATGACCAGGCCCGGGTTTTCCATGAGTGCATTTGATGAGCAGTTACGAAATAGAATTCACATTTGTGACGTGCCCCAGATTGAGATTGAGTCGAGAAGGATCAGGGCGCGGGTGCGCGAAGGCAAGTCCATTCGTTATCTCGTCCCGGCGGCGGTGGAAGCATACATCGCAAAGAACAAGTTGTATCAGTAGCGCCTCTGCACACAGCACGGTTGATTGAAGCAGGCCGTTTTCTTATCTTGATGCACGCTTGGTGTGTACTCTCCGGAAGTTACCCGCCCTCGTAGCTCAGTATGGATAGAGCGACGGTTTCCTAAACCGCAGGTCGGCAGTTCGACTCTGCCCGAGGGCACAATTGCCGTGCAGTTCATGTAGCCTTATGTTTCATCTGAAATTTCCACAGGATTTTCTTCTCTATGCGTCTCAGCAAAAGCTTCATTCCCACCGTTAAAGAAACACCGGCCGATGCGGTAATTCCAAGCCATCAACTCATGATTCGCGCCGGGATGATCCGTCCGTTGGCGGCGGGAGTCTATTCTTTTTTACCCCTCGGATACAGGGCATTGCAAAAGGCAATCAGCATTGTTCGGGAGGAGATGAATGCCATCGGCGGGCAGGAGTTTCATCTTCCGGCTCTTAATCCGGTTGAAATCTGGGAAGCCACCGGAAGGGTCAAGGCGTTTGGTGACACACTCTTTCAGCTGAAGAATCGCGCACTTGTGCTCGCCCCGACGCACGAAGAAATCATTTGCTGGACCGCAAAAGGTCAGATCGCCTCATACAAAGACATGCCGCAAATCTGGTATCAGATTCAAACGAAGTTCAGAAACGAACCGCGACCCCGCTCTGGTGTATTGCGCGGACGCCAGTTCCTCATGAAAGACAGTTACAGCCTTGATACGTCATGGGACGCTTTAGACAAGAGTTACGAACTGCATGATCAAGCTTATCGTCGGATTTTCACGCGTACCGGATTAAGATTTTTTGTCGTTGGCGCATCAAGTGGTGCAATGGGAGGAACCGGTTCGCAAGAGTTCATGATGGAATCCAACTCGGGTGAGGACCTTATTGCGCTTTCTGAAGACGGAAACTATGCTGCGAACCTGGAGATTGCGACCTCCTCGGTACCTTCCGCAAAGAGAGTGAATCAAAGTGAGCCGATCCGTGAAATCCACACGCCCGGTATCAAGACGATTGACCAACTGATGAAGTTTTTGAAGGTGGATGAAAGTCGTGTTGCAAAATCCGTCGTTTATTGGGCCGGGGACCAGCCCGTGCTGGCGCTGATGATGGGAAATGATGAGCTGAACGAAACAAAGCTTGCGTCCGTTCTCGGTGTAGATGTTCACCCTATCGAAGCAGAAAAGCTACCAGGACTTAGCGGAGCTGATGGAGGATCGATTGGTCCTGTAAGACTGAAAGGATTCAAGGTCATCGCCGATAAACGTCTTGAGGGTGCCAATAACCTTGTCACTGGGGCGAACAAAAATGACTATCACCTGACCGGGATTGACTTGCAGAGGGATTGTACCATCGAAAAGTATGTGGACTTGAGAACCGTCCAGGCCGGCGAAATGAGTCCGGACGGAAACAGCCAGCTACGCATTGTCAAAGCAATAGAGCTTGGCCATATTTTCAAGCTTGGTACCAAGTATTCGGATTCGCTCAAGACAAAGTTTCTTGACGAGAACGGTGCGGAACAGCCGATCATCATGGGGAGTTACGGGATCGGTATGGAACGAATCATCGCATGTCATATTGAACAAAACCATGATGAGAATGGAATCATTTGGGACAAGGCCCTCGCTCCATACCAAGTCCATCTCATCGCGGTTGGGGCAAAGAGTCAGCAGGTGGTTGATACGGCCGAGCAGTTGTATGGCGAGTTAAGCAACAGCGGTATCGAGGTGTTGTTTGATGATCGTACGGACATCAGTCCGGGTTTCAAGTTTAAGGATGCGGACTTGTTGGGTATGCCGTTCCAGGTGATTGTGGGCGAAAAGAATCTGGCGAACGGGATGATTGAGATCAAGACTCGGAAATCGGGCGAGCGCTTGTTGGTCCAGCGTGCCGATATTCTCAAAAAGGTCAAAGAGCTTCTTTCATAACCCTCCCTATGGAGATTTCCAAATTCCTGCTGAACGGAGAGTGGTGCTCATCTGAGCGCACTACTCCTGTCGTGGGCCCGCAATCGCCGGATCCCGTGGGAGAGACATACCTCGCTTCACCCAAGGAAATTGATTCTGCCATAGCTGGTGCCGCTTCAGTATTTGCATCGACGAGAAGAATGGCCCCCTATGAACGTGCCGATGTTCTCGGGCAAATTGCTAGGTCAATTGAATCAAATAAAGAACGTTTTGCCCGGCTGATTACCTCTGAAACCGGCAAACCGATCTCTCTTTCCCGGGTTGAGGTAGACCGGAGTATTCTGACATTCAACGTTTCTGCCTCGGAGGCCGAACGAATCGAGGGTTCAGTGGTCCCCCTAGACATTGCCTCGCATTCCAAGGGCCGTACAGGAATCATCCGTCGCTTCCCCTTGGGCCCGGTTGCTGCGATTACACCTTTTAACTTTCCTTTGAACTTGGTTGCTCATAAGGTCGGACCAGCCATTGCGAGCGGAAATCCTGTTTTGCTGAAACCGGCGTCATCGGGGATGCTCACGGCTTTAGCGTTGGGTCGCATCATCTCCGAAACGATTCTCCCAAGAGGTGCATTATCGATCTTACCTTGCAAAGGAAATGAAGCGCATCAACTTGTTACAGATGAACGCGTTAAGCTTCTTAGCTTCACTGGGAGTCCCGTGGTCGGTTGGGCCATGAAATCTCAGGCGGGGAAGAAAAAAGTCGTTCTTGAATTAGGTGGAAATGCGGGAGTTATAGTTGACGAAGGGGTTGATCCAGACAGGATTGTACGACGGATTGCAATGGGAGCTTTTTCAAATGCAGGACAATCATGTATCGCTGTGCAACGCATTTTTGTCCACCAGAGCTGTTACGACCAATTCGAGTCCCTTTTTGTTGCTGAAACGATGCGGATGAAAGTCGGGGACCCCTCTCTGGAAGACACCATAGTAGGCCCAATGATTTCCGAGGAAGCAGCGGTGAAGATTTCTGACTGGATTGACGAGGCGAAGAACTTGGGAGCACGGATTCTCTGTGGAGGTGTTCGAAAAGGAGTATACCTTGAACCAACGGTTCTTGTGAATTCAAAACCACAGATGAAAGTGTGTGCTGAGGAGGTCTTTGCCCCAGTTGCAACCCTTGAGCCATTTGGACGGTTTGAAGATGCCGTTGTCATGGTCAATGATTCAAAATATGGTCTGCAAGCCGGTGTTTTTACTGACAGCATTGAGAATGCATCGTATGCGTTTGAGAATCTCGAGGTTGGTGGTGTGATCATCAATGACTATCCCAGCTATCGGATTGAAAACATGCCTTATGGGGGAATCAAAGACTCTGGCTTTGGCAGGGAAGGCGTTCGATGGGCGATTGAATCAATGACCGAGCCAAAGCTGATGGTTTCGAACAGCGTTCGACGAACCCTCTAACATTGTTAGTATCAAGTTGCTTGACAGTTTATTTCCATTCATGCTTGCGATACAGGACAATTGTCGGTGAACCATCTGCATAGATTGTGCATAAGTTTCGATTTCATCCTCTTGATTTTTGATTTCCTCTTCGACAAGATTGAAATGAATTTACCATGAAAGAATTCGTCCACCTTCACAATCATTCGCATTACAGCCTCCTCGATGGCGCTTGCCGCATCGATGACCTTGTGAACTCTGCTGCAAGGGAGAAAATGTCCGCCGTAGCGCTTACTGATCACGGCGTCATGTACGGGGCAATCGAGTTCTACAAGAAAGCGAAGAAAGCTGGTGTCAAGCCAATCCTCGGGTTTGAGGGCTACATTGTTACAAAAGGAAGCAGGTTCGAGAAAACCACTCAGGTGACTGAGAGTGGCGGAAAGCGTGGGGCTTATCATCATATCCTTTTGCTCGCTAAGAATGCTACCGGATATAGAAATCTTTTGAAGCTATGCTCCGCAGGCCACACCGAGGGCTATTACTACAAACCAAGAATCGACTCTGACATCCTGCGGCAATACAGGGAAGGCATTGTTGCTACATCAGCTTGTGCGGGAGGTGTTCTTGGTGCCCATCTTGCATCCGGCAACGATCGTGAAGCTTACGAAGCCGCTGAGATATACAAGGACATTTTCGGGGATGACTTCTATGTTGAAATCCAGAACCACGGCATTGAACGGGAAGCAATCATCCGTCGAAAGGCCCCCAAGCTTGCGAGAGATCTAGGGCTGAAGCTGATCTGCTCCAACGACATTCACTACATCAAGCGCGAGCACGCTGTTCCCCACAACATCATGCTTCTGATTCCGGATGCGAGCAGCACCAACACACCGGATTATACTCAACTTCGGTATCAGACAGACCAGGTTTACTTCAAGACCGCCAAAGAGATGGCAGACTTGTTTGTAGAATATCCAGAGGCAATTTCTTCGACGGTTGAGGTTGCCGAGAAGTGTAACCTTGAGCTTGACCTGAAACAGAATTTCATGCCCCGGTTCCCGATTCCGGTTGATGCAGGCGTGTCCACTCTTGATGAATATCTGGACAAAACAGCTCGGGAAGGATTTGAAAGAAGGTATGCGGTTGCGACTGACGAGATGAAGGAACGGCTCGAACACGAGCTTTCCGTCATCAAGAAGATGGGGTACGCAGGGTACTTTCTCATCGTGGCCGACTTTATCAATGCCGCGAGAATCAAGGGGGTTTCAGTCGGTCCGGGCCGTGGTAGTGCCGCAGGGAGCATCGTGTCATACGCTATGGGGATCACCAATGTCGATCCGGTGAAGTTCGACCTTCTCTTTGAACGATTCCTGAATCCCGACCGCGTCAGTATGCCCGATATCGACGTGGATTTTGCTGATGACAAGCGGGATAAGGTCATCGAATATGTGCGCGAGAAATATGGCCAGGATTCCGTTTCCCAAATCATCACATTCGGAACTCTATCCTCCCGTGCAGTGCTGAAAGATGTCGGCCGCGTTCTCGGCATCCCACTTTCCACAATTGACTCGATTACAAAACAGATCCCGGTGGAGCTTGGTAAGGTTCGTCCGCTCGCGGATGCTCTGGAAACAATCCCGGATCTGAAGTGGGTTAAGGAGAGCAACGATCCGAAAATCAAGATGTTGATTGACGCCTCCCTTGTGCTTGAAGGAATGAACCGAAACGCGGGCATGCATGCCGCAGGGGTTGTCATTGCGCCGGGAAACATCAGCGATTACGTTCCGCTGTACAAGACACCGAATACTGAAGTAATGACGCAGTACAATATGAAGGACCTTGAGACCGCAGGGTTGCTCAAGATGGACTTCCTTGGTCTCAGGACACTTACGGTATTGAGCAACACCCTAGACATGATTAAGAATCACCACGGCGTAACCATAGACATTGATGCTATTCCGGAGAGCGACGAAAAGACCTTTGACCTCTTCGCGCGGGGTCAGACGGTTGCCGTGTTTCAATTTGAAAGCTCCGGAATGCAGGATTGGCTGAGGAAGCTCAAGCCGACCTCCATCAGCGATCTTGTTGCCATGAACGCTCTTTATCGTCCAGGCCCGATGGAAATGATCGGCGATTTCATCGCGCGCAAACACGGCCAACAACAAGTCAGCCACCTTCACCCAAAGCTGGAGACAACGCTCAAGGAAACGTACGGCGTTATCGTGTACCAGGAACAGGTGATGAAGATAGCAAGCGAGGTTGCCGGATTCTCACTCGCGAAAGCCGATTTGATGCGCCGCGCCATGGGTAAGAAAGACAAGAACTTGATGGCTGAGATGAAGAAGGAATTTGTGGATGGGGCCGTCGGACTTGGAACATCGAAGAAGGTTGCAGGCGAGATTTTCGATCTCATCGAGAAATTTGCGTCGTACGGCTTTAACAAATCGCACAGCGTCGCGTATTCTGTTGTTGCATATCAAACCGCGTATCTGAAAGCGCACTATCCCGCCGAGTACATGGCCGCGACTCTCACCTCGGAAATCGGAAACACCGATAGAATCGTCATGCTTATAGACGATTGCCGGAAGATGGGAATCAAAGTGCTTCCTCCGGACGTCAATGAAAGCGGTACGAACTTTACGGTGGTGAACGGCGATATCCGGTTTGGCCTCTGCGGCATCAAGAACGTGGGCGAAAGCGCAGTCGAAAGCATTATCAAAGCACGAACAGAGCAGGGAAACTTTAGGAACATGTTTGATTTTTGCCAACGCGTTGATTTGCGACTCGTGAACAAGAAATGTCTTGAGAGTCTGGTGCAAGCCGGCGCGTTCGATTCGATGGAGGGACACCGGGCACAATTCTTTGAGAACACGGAACGCGTCGCGACGTTCGGCCAGTCATTCCAGGTGCATGAGAGCAGTGGCCAGTCGAGTCTCTTCGATCTGTCAGGACCAAGACAGGACAACTCCATTACGTATCCCGTTCTGGCGGCCGCGGAAAAATGGGCTGAGGCCGATAAGCTTGCCCGCGAGAAGACAGTGCTTGGCTTCTTTGTGTCCGGCCATCCTTTGCTGAGATTCGAACAGGAGATCAATGAATTTGCCAATGTGCACTTTGGGGACCTGGCCGGTTTCAAAGCCGGCACCACGGTTCGTGCGTGTGGGATTGTCACGGTGGTAAAAAAGAAAATTGACAAGCGAAACAACACTATGGCATTCATTGGGTTGGAGGATTTTACGGGCAGAGCTGAGTGCATCGTCTTCTCTGATGCATTCGCAAAGTATCAAAACACTCTCCAGCCGGATTGTATGGTGATGGTGACGGGGAAGGGGGAAGTCAACGGCGACGCACTGAAGATTGTTGTGCAGGAGGTGTTTCCCCTCGAAAAAGTTCGCGAGAAGTTCACGAAGAGCGTCATCTTGTCAATCAATGTGAATGACGTTCGCGAGAATACAATCAGGGAACTGCGCGCGTTGATGGAAAAAAACTCCGGGAACTGTTCATGCTACTTCAACGTTGTTGATTCTGCAACCACTAAAGTTTTTCAGACGCGGAGATTCTCTGTTGACCCGTCGCAGGCATTCGTTGAGGAAGTGCAAAGGATGTTGGGGCCAAAGAGTGTAAGGTTTTCAGCATAGAGTAGTACTCAATAACTAAGGAGGATATTTGAAACCAATTGAAATCACAGATACTAATTTCGACAAGGAAGTAATCCAGTCTGAGACTCCGGTGCTAATTGATTTTTGGGCTGTCTGGTGTGGGCCATGTAAGATGATAGCTCCTGTGGTGGAAGAAATTGCCAAGGAGTATGATGGCAAGCTGAAGGTCGGCAAGGTCGATGTTGACAACAACCCAGAGGTCTCATTGAAGTTCGGTATTCGCAGTATTCCCACGTTGATGGTGTTCAAGGGAGGCAAGGTTGTGGAGCAAATCATCGGGGCAGTGCCGAAGAGGAATCTTGTTGATAAAGTGACTCCGCATATCTCCGTCAACTGAGAACTGTTTGCAAGTCTTCTAGTATCAAAGGGGTGTGCAATGCATGCCCGTTTTATTTTCCCACCTATTCCTGAAACAGGAGAACATGATGATTCGTGTCGTAGTCTTTGTTGTATCCCTGCTTGCTTTCTGCTCATCTTCGGCGTTTGCGCAAGCAGTTTGGAAATCAGATTTGTCGCACAGCAGAGTCAACTTTGCCGTGTCGCATATGGTTGTCGCCGAAGTCACCGGAAGTTTTACGGAGTTTGAGGTGACGATGAGAGCGTCGAATGATGATTTTTCCGATGCGGAAATAGAGGCAACAATCAAGACAGCGAGTGTCAACACGGACAACGAGCGAAGGGACGGTCATTTGCGATCCGATGACTTTTTCAATGCCGAAGCATTCCCAGCCATCACATTCAAGAGCACGTCCATTGAGAAGTCCGGGAAGAATTCTTTCAATATCACGGGCGATCTCACGATACGCGACATTACCATGCCAGTTGTCCTCGCAACATCATTCAAAGGGACAATTCGTGATGCCCGCGGCAACACCAAAGCAGGATTCAAAGCGACAACAGTGGTGAACCGGTTCGAATTCGGGACGAAATGGAACTCAGCGCTCGACTCGGGCGGTCTGATTGCCGGCGAGAACGTGGATGTGACATTGCTGATGGAAATGAACAAGCAAGAGCCGGCTGAGGAGAATTCAGAAGGGAAGAAGTAACGTGGCGGTTTCAACGAGGCCTGTCTCAGGCATTCATCACATTACGGCGTTATCGAAGGATGCGCAGAAGACCGCGGATTTTTATTCCGGCGTGCTCGGTCTGCGTCTTGTGAAGAAAACCGTCAACTTTGACGCTCCTAATGTCTACCACTTGTACTTCGGTGATGAAACGGGTAGGCCGGGCACCATCATTACTTTCTTTCCTTTTCCTGATGCAGCCCGCGGAATGAAGGGTAGTGGGGAAATCCATGCCGTCGCATTTTCAGTAAATCCCGAATCAATACTATTCTGGAAGAAGCGCCTGGCTGTTTTCGAATCCACGTCGCGGTTTGGTGAAGAAGTTATTTTCATAGAAGACCCGGACGGTATGCGAATAGAACTCATTGCCCGCGCAAACACCGGACATCCAACATGGTGGAATGGTTCACCGATTGACGCGGCGAATGGCGTAACCGGGTTTCATGGAGTGACAATGGTGGAATCCTCTACTTCGATGACGACACAGTTTCTGACCGGGGTGATGGGATTTACGGCTGCGGGAAAAGAGAGTCAACGGGACCGGTTTATTGTCGGGACCGGAGAGGAAACGGCATTTATTGACATCATTGAAGATGCGAAAGGCGCAGAGGGTTGGCAGGGGGCCGGTTCGGTTCACCACATTGCGTGGCGAGTGACGGACGATGAGCATCAGAGGGAATGGCGTGAGCGATTGGTATCAAGCTTGATTCCAGTAACTCCGGTTCAGGACCGCAACTATTTTCGATCGATCTATTTCCGAGAACCTGGTGGTGTACTCTTTGAAATTGCAACCGATGTTCCGGGCTTTCTCGTTGACGAGGACATCAAGACGCTCGGTTCAGCATTGAAGCTTCCGCAGTGGATTGAACCGCGGCGTGAGAGTCTGGAACGGGTTCTTCCTTCGGTGAAGAATATATTTCAGAGCGTAGCCCAATGAGCGATTCCTACGTTATTCCCGATGGCGCGGATATTGGTCACGTTCACCTCAAGGTTTCCAGCATCGAGCGTGCCCTTTCATTTTATCATGGCGTTCTCGGATTCAAGGTCGTCGCCCGTCTTGGTGATCGCGCTGCCTTCATTGCGGCCGGCTCCTACCATCATCACATCGGTCTGAATACGTGGGAGAGCAGGAACGGGCCTCCGCCTGCCCCGGGCACCACCGGATTGTACCATCTTGCAGTACGTTATCCTGATGCGCGTTCACTCGGCATTGCAGTCAAGCGCGTCATCGAAGCAGGAGTGCCGCTTTCCGGTGCATCGGATCATGGTGTGAGTTTATCCGTGTATCTCCACGACTCCGATGGCAACGGTGTTGAGCTGACTTGCGACGCGCCCGAAGAACGCTGGCCCAAGACGGAATCCGGTGAGATTAATTTGTACCTCGGACAACCGCTTGATTTGGAAAACCTCCTGGCACATGCATCATGAGTTCGACGATGGTCTCCATTGATCCTCGTGAAATATCCGCGCGGGACGCCAATCGCCTGTTCCTCAGTGTAATCATTCCCCGGCCGATTGCTTGGATTTCCAGTATCGGAACCGACGGTACGACGAACCTCGCCCCATTTTCCTTCTTTGCAGCCGTCTCAGTGCATCCTCCGATTATTCTTATCTCCGTTGGCGATCGGAAAGGAAAACCCAAAGACTCTCTTCGCAATCTCTCCGAGACCGGTGGGTTTGTCTGCCATCTTGTTGATGAATCCCTTGCTCAGTCAATGAATGAGACTTCAGCCGAGTGGGAATACGGTGTGGATGAGTTCGACATCGCGAAACTCTCACCGGTTCCTGCTGACATCGTGAAAGCCAAGCGAATCTCCGTTGCACCAGTTGCGATGGAGGCAAAGGTGACGCAAATCGTTCCGGTTACAAATGTTGCCACGACGTTGGTGCTGGGAGAGATCTTGCGCTACCACATTCGCGAGGATTTATTGAATGCGGAGAAGTTGCTGGACGCGCAACGACTCGGGCCAATCTCAAGACTGGGTGGTGATGAATACGGAATGCTCGGTCGCGTGTTCAGTATGAAGCGGCCTTCAGTGGGTAACAAGGATGCGTAGGAAGTGCTACTCTGCGGTCCATAGTGTCAATTCGAATGTGTCGTTAAACGGAGACTGCGCTGAGTCTGAAGCAGACTGTTTGCTCATCTCGCCTCAAATACCTATATTGCTAACTGATTGTCATCCTGTAAGTTAGCACCTCGCTGAATTCCGGAGTTTCATTGGCTTCATTCATCAAAAGAACCCACACGTGCGGCCAGTTGCGCGTTTCCGATATTGGAAAAACCGTCGCGCTGAACGGTTGGGTGGATACTCGTCGTGACCTTGGCGGCGTTATTTTCATCGACCTCCGTGACCGCTACGGCAAAACCCAGGTTGTTTTCAATCCGCAGAAGAGTCCCGCGGCGCACAAAATTGCCGAAGGACTTCGCAGTGAGTATGTGATTTCTCTCCGCGGAATTGTTGAGACCCGTCCGGCCGGAACTGCCAATCCAAATCTTGCAACCGGAGATATCGATGTCATGGTCGAGGAGGTGGTGCTTCTCAACAAGGCAGAGACTCCTCCGTTTCCGATTGATGACAGCGTTGAAGCCGGTGAAGACATGCGGCTGAAATATCGCTATCTCGATTTAAGACGACCTGCGCTCCAGCAAATGATGTTAACGCGGCATCTCATGTCGCAAATCTCCAGAAAGTTTTTCGACGAGAACGGCTTTGTAGAAATCGAAACGCCCGTGCTCATGAAGAGCACGCCGGAAGGCGCGCGTGACTATCTTGTGCCAAGCCGCGTTCACCGCGGCAAGTTCTACGCGCTTCCGCAATCACCGCAGACGTACAAACAGCTTCTCATGGTTTCCGGTTTTGACCGGTACGTCCAGCTCGTGAAATGTTTCCGTGATGAAGATTTGCGCGCGGACAGACAGCCGGAGTTCACACAGATCGACGTTGAGATGTCGTTTATTGATGAAGAGGACATCATTTCGATTTCAGAACGGATGATGGCACGGCTCTTCAAAGAAGTGAAGGGCGTGGACGTTACACTTCCGCTTCCACGTATGACGTACAAGCAGGCGATGGAAACCTATGGCAGCGACAAACCGGATACGCGTTTCGGCATGGAGTTTACCAAGCTCAGCGGCCTTGTGGCTGACTCAGGCTTCAAAGTGTTCTCCGATGTTGTGAAGAAGGGTGGCGTTGTTGCGGGATTTGTCGTTCCGGGAGGGGCGTCGTTTACTCGCAACCAGATGGATAACCTCGTCGACTACACCAGAAGTCTCGGTGCCGGCGGGCTTGCGTACATCAAATGGACCGAGAATGGTCTCGAGTCTGCCATCGAGAAGTTCCTTGGCAAAGAATTGATTCTCAAGATCGCCAAAGCGATGGGTGCCCAGCAGGGTGATCTCATGTTGTTCGCGTCCGATGCATGGTTGAAAGCGTATTCCATTCTTGGTACACTCCGGCTGGAAATGGCTCGGCGGCTGAATCTTATTGACGAAAATGTGTACAAGATGTTATGGGTGACGGATTTTCCGTTGTTTGAATATTCCGAAGAAGACAAGCGATGGGTTGCTGTTCATCATCCGTTCACTTCGCCGCATCCTGATGATGTCGGCGTTATGGCAACAGATCCCGGGAAAGCGCGTGCCCGCGCATACGACATTGTGCTGAACGGAACTGAAATCGGTGGAGGAAGCATTCGTATTCACGATGCCGCGCTTCAACAGAGGGTTTTTACATTACTCGGCATTTCTGAGGAGGAGGCGCTTCGCAAATTCGGATTCCTTCTGAGCGCTTTCAAATACGGCGCGCCACCACATGGCGGCATTGCATTCGGGTTCGACCGCGTTGTGATGCTCTTCGCCGGAACGAAATCCATCCGCGATGTGATCGCTTTTCCGAAAACAGCAAACGCGATGTCGCTAATGGATGAGGCACCAAGCGAAGTTGATGAAAAGCAGTTGAGGGAGTTACACATCAAGGTTGTCCCAAGCTAATATGAAGCAAAGCATTCGCATAGCAAGTGGTCAGGGATTCTGGGGCGATCTCCTTACAGCCCCGTATGACCAGGTGACAAAAGGACCCGTTGAATACATGATGATGGATTACCTCGCCGAAGTGACGATGTCCATCATGCAGAAACAGAAGCGAAAAGATCCCGCCCTTGGATACGCCAAAGACCTTGTTCCTCTCATGGAGCCGATCCTGCCTGTCATTTCTGAAAAGAACATCAAGGTGATTACAAACGGCGGTGGCGTTAATCCGATTGCATGCCGCGATGCAATCTTCAAAGTCGCGAACAAGCTTGGCATTAAAGGACTGAAGATCGGCGTTGTGCTCGGCGATGACATTCTGGACAACTTGAAAGACCTTCGGTCGAGGGAGATTTTTCTGAACAACATGGAGACCGGAGAAGACCTCGGGCCGTTCGTTGACAGCTTCATGAGCGCCAATGTGTATTTCGGTGCGTGGCCTGTTGTCGAAGCGCTTGGCCAAGGCGCACAGGTTGTTATTACGGGAAGAACGACCGATACCGGACTCACTCTCGCTCCGATGATTCACGAGTTCGGGTGGGAGGAAAATGATTGGGACCGGCTTGCCGCGGGAACTGTTGCTGGGCATATCCTTGAGTGTGGAGGACAGGCAAGCGGTGGAAATTTTTCAGCCGATTGGAAAAGCGTTCCTGATATGGCGCGTATCGGTTTCCCGATTGCAGAAGCATTTCCGAGTGGCGAGATATTTATCACAAAGCATGAGAATACCGGCGGTCTCGTTTCGATGCAGACCGTGAAGGAACAACTCATGTATGAAATCGGAAATCCGGCAAATTATATTACCCCGGATTGTATTGCGGACTTCACGACAATTCAACTTGAGGATACGGCAAGGAATCGCGTCCGCATGTACGGCGTGAAAGGAAAACCGGCAACGGATTCCTACAAAGTATCAATGTCGTACCTCGACGGGTACACGGCCATTGGAACGCTGACGTATGCCTGGCCGGATGCCCTTGAAAAAGCAAAAGCGGCAGATCAGATTTTGCGCACGCGGCTGAGCGACATCGGACTGAAGTTCGATGAGATTCGATCCGAGTTCCTCGGATACAATTCTTGTCACGGACCGCTTGCAGTGATGCCGAATGAAATCAATGAAGTCGTTCTCAGGGTTGGTGTTCGCGGAAACGATTACAAGGCGGTTGAGCGATTCGGCATGGAACTCGCGCCTTTGATTCTAACAGGCCCTCCGGCGGTGACCGGTTTCGCAGGTGGCAGACCGAAACCAAGCGAAGTGATTGCATACTGGCCTGCATTGATGCCAAAATCCGCGGTGACGCCGCGCGTTGTTGTCGAGGAAAGCTGATGCGCATACGGCTGATTGATATCGCACACGCACGTTCAGGCGACAAAGGTGATACCGGGAACGTCGGCGTCATTGCGCGCAAGAAGGAATTCTATCCGCTTCTCGTCAAATACCTGACTGTTGAGCGCGTGAAAACGCATTTCACCGGGATTGCGCTTGGTAGAGTTGAGCGTTTCGAGATTCCGAACCTCTGGGCGATCAATTTTCTGCTTCATGAATCGCTCGGCGGCGGTGGGACGAAATCGCTGAAGAACGATGCTCAGGGAAAAACCCTGAGCAGTGCCATGCTTCGCTTGGAATTTGACATCACTGAAAATATTACGATCTAATATCCCCATGTTTGAAATTCAGAAACAATCATTGAAGGAACTTTCGCAGAGACTCGTAGATCTCCGGGGCTATCTTTGACTTGGATCGAAAGGAAAAATCTCTAGAGACACTGCATCAACAAAGCGAGGCGGCGGGGTTCTGGAACGACAATGTTGCCGCCCAGAAAGTAATGCAGCAGATCAGCGGGCTGAAGGAATGGGTGGAAGAATGGAGGAGGCTTGAACGCTCGTTGCAGGATTCTTCTTCGCTGATCGAACTGGCTGAGGAATCAGCAGATGAGTCTTATACCCACGAGATAGAAAAAGAACTCTCATTCGTCGACACCGGGATTGGGGACCTGGAATTCCGGAATATGCTGAGCGGCGAGGATGACGAGCGCAATGCGATTCTTGTCATTCATTCGGGTGCGGGGGGGACCGAGTCGCAAGACTGGGCTGAGATGCTTCTCCGCATGTATCTTCGCTGGGCCGAACGCAGGGGCTACAAGGTTTCCATTCTTGACCGGCAGGACGGGGATGGTGCAGGCATCAAGAGCGCATCGGTCGAAGTGATTGGCAAGCATGCCTATGGTTATATGAAAGCCGAAAATGGCGTTCACCGATTGGTGCGTATCTCCCCGTTTGATTCCAACGCCCGCCGCCACACTTCGTTTGCCTCAGTGTTTGTTTATCCTGAGATCGAAGACGATGTCGAGATCGAGATCAATCCTGCAGATCTGAAGGTTGATACGTACCGCGCCGGCGGCAAGGGTGGACAGAACGTCAACAAGGTTGAAACCGCTGTTCGCATTACGCATGTTCCTTCCGGAATCATTGTTGCTTGCCAGCAGGAGCGTTCCCAGTTCCAGAACAAGGAACGTGCGCTGAAGATGCTCAAGTCCCAGCTCTACAAGAGACGAAAAGAAGAAGAGGAGGCGCGTCTTAGTGCCATCGAGAGTACCAAGAAAAAGATCGAGTGGGGAAGCCAGATCCGGTCGTATGTGTTTCACCCGTATAACATGGTGAAGGACCACCGCACGGATGTTGAAACGAGCAATGTTCAAGCCGTGATGGACGGCGCGCTCGACGAGTTCATCAAAGCATATTTGCTTGAGTACGGTCCCAGGGGATCGACGTAGGATCGATGTCCTATTCCTCCTTCATCGCGCGGCGGTTCCTTCGTTCCCAACATCACCAGGGTTTTCTTTCCTTCATCTCCAATATTGCGATTCTCGGCGTTACACTCGGCGTTGCCGCACTCATCATAACACTTTCAGTGCTCGGTGGGTTCGAAAGGGAGCTGACCAGCAAAGTCATCGGGTTCACGAGCCATATTCAGGTGTACGGATTCCAAAGTCAACCTCTTGGTAATGTGGCGGAGAACATCAGGACGATTGAAGCTCATCCGCTTGTAAAATCCGTCTCTCCGTTTGCCGCGCGCGAAGCACTCATCCGATCACGCGATGGAGTCGATGGCATTCTTCTAAAAGGTTTGGATTCGGGCCGTGATGTTTCAGACGTCAGCAGGTACCTGGTTGAAGGTGAATTTAGTATCGACCGGATTGCGGGCTCGCTGCCAAAAGTCATCATCGGTCGGAAGCTTTCACAAACGCTTTCACTCGGCGTCGGTGACAAGGTGACTGTGTTTGGGATGACCCGGCTTTCGGAAGGAGGCCAGACACGCGCGCGACAGTTTATCGTGAGCGGCATCTACGAAAGCGGCATGGCGGAATACGATGACGTCTATGTCTTCACCTCGCTGAAAGATGCGCAAATTGTTTTTCAACTGGGGGATGATATTACCGGGTATGACGTTCTTGTTACCAATTTGGACAGCATGGTCACAGTCAGCGAGTATCTCAAGAAATCCCTTGGGTATCCGCATCACGCGCGAACGGTATTTGAAACCTACAGAAATCTCTTTACGTGGATCGAACTCCAGAAGAGGCCGGTGCCGATCATTCTGAGTCTTATCATCACCGTGGCGACGGTGAATATCATCGGCACACTATTGATGATGGTGCTTGAGAAGACCCGCGATATTGGGGTACTGAAAGCCATGGGAGCGACAAAGTGGGGAGTCGGATCGATATTCCTTCGTCAGGGGCTAACAATCGGAATTACAGGGACATTCTTTGGAAACATCATCGCATTCGTGCTTTGCTATGCTCAGATGTCCTTCAGATTCTTTTCACTTCCGAGCGATATCTACTTCATGTCGACAGTTCCGATCCAGCTTGATGTCTTTGACTTCCTGCTCGTCTCGGGGGCTACAATAACACTATGCCTGATTACCGCATTCATTCCGGCGCGATTCGCCGCGCGGTTGCAACCTGTTAACGCAATTCGCTTTGGCTGATGGGATACGAAAGGTTCATAGCGCGGCGATTCACGGGCTCGAAACACCAGTTACCGTTCATCCGGATCATCAGCATTGTTTCTATCGCAGGGATTACCGTCGGTGTCGCGGCACTAGTGATCGTTCTCTCGGTTTTCAACGGATTCAATGGCGTTGTCACCAAAGTGCTGATCGGATTTGACCCGCATATTCGTATCGAACCCGCGCGCGGTAAGGTCATGAGTTTTGATCGAACGCTTGCGGACGAACTTGAAAGCGAACTGGACGTAGCTGGTTGGGCACCGTATGTTGAGGGCAAGGCGTTGCTCATGACGCAACAGTCGAGCAAAGTGGTTTTCTTGCGCGGGGTCGTTGATTCCACGATCGACATGGTTTCGGGGGTGAAGGAAAAGATTGTTCTCGGCGATTTTGCACTACATCCAAGGGAAGGCACAGAAGGGATAGTTCTTGGATTGACGCTGGCCGATCGTCTTGGGGCAGTAGTTGGTCGTGAAGTGACCGTTATCAGTCCGGCAGGGATTGATGCGATGCTCCTTCAGTTTGGTCACCCGATTACACGGCGCTTCACGTTGGTCGGCGTTTATGATTCGCGCAATAAGGACTATGATGCGAACTATGCTTTCATTGATATCGGGTCGGCGTCAGCATTGTTTCAATCCGGCGACGGAATCAGTGGCATTGAAATGCGATTGCACGATATTCAAGACGCTGAGAGGGTCCAGGCATCGCTTCGATCGCGCTTCAATTCTTCGATGACGGTATCTACGTGGTATGACCTTCACAAAGATTTGTATTCCGTCATGTTGATTGAACGCTGGTCTGCGTACATCATTCTTTGTCTCATCATTGGTGTTGCATCGTTTAATGTGTTGGGATCATTGGTGATGAGTGTGATTGAAAAGCGAAGGGAGATCGGAATCCTGAAGTCACTCGGGACGCCCAACGGCGGAATCATACAGATTTTCATGTTCGAAGGGGTGCAGGTTGGACTGATCGGCACTGTTCTTGGCATGATAATCGGCTTGGTGGTTTGTTACTTGCAGGTGCGCTTTCATCTTTTTCCACTTGATCCACGGGTGTATATCATTTCAGCGATTCCGGTTGAATTGCGTTTGAGCGACTTCATATGGGTTGGCGGGGCCTCGATGGTACTCAGTTCTCTTGCTGCTTTGTATCCGGCGATGCGGGCAGCGCGTTTGAATCCGGTTGACGCGATTCGGTGGGAGTGACGATCCGTGCCGCAGCAGGAAAACAGCAATCTATCTAGAATAAAGGTGTTCAATGTCTCCAGGTGAATGTTACCGTATTCTGGACTTAGAACCTGGCTCATCACTTCAAGACGTGAAGAAGGCCTATAGACAACTTGCCAAAGTATGGCATCCAGATCGTTTTTCACAGGATCCAAAGATGGCGCAGAAGGCTACTGAAAAGTTGAAGGAAATCAACAGTGCTTACGAATTATTGCGAGTTCATCTTGAAAACGATAGAGAGGAGTACCAAACCTGGAGACAGCGGCCTTCTCGAACGGAAAGTACGACACGAGAATCCGCGCCACCATCTCCCCGTCCCAAAACCAAACGGGAAGACATCGTCATTGAGGCCGAAGACCTTACCAAAGTCTACACGACCGGAACAGATGGAAATGGAAAGCTTTACGTGTTGCGCGGAGTTTCATTGCGAATCGGAAGGGGAAGTGTCGTTGCAGTGGTAGGCGCTTCCGGTGCAGGGAAGAGTACTCTCCTGCATATTCTCGGCACACTTGATAGGCCAAGCTCGGGTAAAGTAGCATATGACGGGGTTGATGTGTTTTCCCTCACGGACGATGCCCTCGCACGATTCCGCAACGAGGAGATCGGATTTGTTTTTCAGTTCCACCACCTGTTGCCGGAATTCACTGCGGTGGAAAATGTGTACATGCCATCACTGATTGCAGGCAATCCGATCCGTGAGGTGGCGGAAAGAGCCATGTCTCTTCTGGCCGAAGTCGGCGTATCAGAGAGGGCGCAAGAACGGCCTCCAAGATTGTCGGGGGGCGAACGTCAACGTGTCGCATTGGCACGAGCTCTCATGAATTCGCCAAAGGTCGTGCTCGCGGATGAACCGACAGGCAATTTGGATAGCGCCAACGCGCAATCGCTTCACGATCTTATCTGGAGTCTGAGCGAAAAGCATAAGCAGACGTTCATCGTTGTTACTCATAACGAATCTCTGGCAAAGCAGGCTGACAAGGTCATTCGTTTGGTGGACGGGGTTGCGCAAGGAGGTCAGTAGTCGTTTTTTTTCGCTTGACAATGAGATGTATTTGCGTAAATTATCACCTGACCTTTACGACAGTTTCTCCCCTGACTGTTGTAAATTTTATGGTCGGGCCCGGCGCTCCCCCCAGCGCTGGGCTTTTTGTTTCTCAATCAATGAGGAGATCATGGCAAAAGCAGTGAAGAAAAAAGAAACACGGCGACGGACGTCCAAAGACGATGCTCTTCCGCTCGGCAGGGAGAATTTCATGATCATCGGAGCCGGTGTGGCCGTTGTTATTCTCGGTTACCTCGCAATGCTCTCGGGCGGCGTTGAGGGGTTTCTCTCGCTCGTCCTTGCCCCGACGCTTCTCGTGCTCGGCTACTGTGTTATCATCCCGTTCGGAATTCTGTTCAAGAAATCCTACATCAAGTCTGCTACACCAGACACTCCTTCAAAACAATAGTCCAGAGCGAACGTTCCGCAATCGTTCGTGAAGGAAAACTGATCTAATTTTGGGAAAGGACTATTGTAGTGTTCGTTCTGGTGGGGTTCAAGCGGTCCCCGATCCAGCCGGAGGACCACCGTCCTCAGCGCTGTTGCCTTGTCGCTGCATTTTCCGTACGTTGAGTGCACAAAAGACCGCGTAGCTCAGTTGGTAGAGCAACGCCCTTTTAAGGCGTGGGTCGATGGTTCGAGTCCATCCGCGGTCACTGAGGTTAGTTCCCATCCCAGATAGTCTCACTTCCTAAATTTCAGCCCAAGCAGACTCAACCGTTCGATGAAAGTCCACCTTGTTGATGGGACATATGAGCTGTTCCGCAACTACTACGGGGCGCCCAAGAGGTTGTCTCCTGATGGCCGCGAAGTCGGCGCGACAATCGGACTTTTGAGGAGTTTGGTAGCCCTCCTTGCTCGTCCGGATGTCACGCACGTGGCATACGCGTTTGACCATGTCATCGAATCATTTCGAAATGGACTCTATCCGGGGTACAAAACCCGGGATGGGATAGAACCCGATCTGCTAAGGCAGTTTAATTTTGTGGAGGAGGGAGTCTCGGCGCTTGGGGTTGTGGTCTGGTCGATGGTGGAGTTTGAGGCAGACGATGCACTGGCAACGGGGGCGGCGCGATTTAGAGAGTTGAAGGAAGTGGAGCAGGTTGTGATATGCTCTCCGGACAAGGACTTAACGCAATGCGTGCGAGGAAAAAAAGTTGTGTGCTGGGATCGACGTCGTGATATTCTACTTGATGATGAAGGAGTCGTGAAGAAGTTCGGTGTTCCACCGCGATCCATACCGGATTGGCTTGCATTGGTGGGTGATAGTGCTGATGGTTATCCGGGGATCGAAGGATGGGGAGAAAAATCAGCGGCAACAATTCTAGGCTCTTTCCATCACCTTGAAGCAATTCCCGGTGACCATAAGGTTTGGAATCTGGAAATACGACGGGCTGAATCCCTTTCAGAGAATCTTGAGAAGTACAGGGCTCAAGCAACACTTTATCGAAAACTTGCCACGCTGCGCGAGGATGTCCCCGTTAAAGAAACGCTTGATGATCTTTGTTGGCGAGGCGCTGATGAACGCTTCAAGGCGTTTTGCGCCAGTGTTGGAGAAGCTGACCTTCCGAATAGAATCGTCAAATGGCAATCGCGCTGAGTTGGTTTCAGGAATTCTATTTTGAAACTTGCCTGCCGATGTACTTTTTCTTATTTTAGGAGAGAGTACTTCGTATTCAATCCGATCCAATCGAAATTCTTCCGCGGAAGTGGCGAAATTGGCAGACGCACCATCTTGAGGGGGTGGCGCCCACAAGGCATGCGGGTTCAAGTCCCGCCTTCCGCACAACAAAGGGTTACAGTAAGTAACCCTTTCTTTTTGCCTAACACGTGAAAAACGAGACGAAACAACTTATCCGACTACCGGTCTTGGGTGCTTTGGGAGATGGGCTGCGATTAAGGCCTTGATTCAAAGCTCATCGTTTAGGGCAAGTCTCCGCAAGAAAGGCCATCGAGGCAGTGTTGCAATTGCACCTGTTTGCAGGATTTCCGACTTCGATTGAGGCCTTGTCGGCATAACGGGGTGAGGGGAGGATTCCCAAGGCCAAGAAGTTGGGAAGACAGGGACGAAGCATGCCGGGAATAGGTGCGTTCCGGAGAGTCTACGGATCGAACGCCCATGCTGTTCTGCCTGCAATGGCTTCATCCTGACTTTTCTCATTAGATGCGGCGCATGGCTACGGGTCGGTTCTGAATCGGTCCGGACTCTCGTTGAGGGAGCGCGAACTGTGTGCAATAGGCATTCTGGCGACGGGGTGGGGAGGCAGCTGTTGTCCCACATGATGGGGGCCTTCAATCTGGGATTACCGGCTGATGAAATCGCCCTGGCGGTCAGGTTGGGGAAAGCCAAAGGAAGGCATAAACCCCAAAAGAATTCACCGCTATCTTGACTTTCACCCCCTTCGACCATATATTGCTCACGTGGTTCCTCACCAAAAGATTATGATCAAAAGACTGATAGCTAGTGTTGTAGTTGTTCTAGTCCTTGTTACCGCGGTAGTCGCAGGGGTGGTCAGAGAGGGAACATTTTCCGCGGTATCAGACGGCATAAATATCACAATTCGTTGGATTAGCGACGATGAAGGTGGTGTTGCCCGATACGAATTGGAACGTAAGGCGGGCATTAACGGGGTTTTTGTTCTGATCTCCCCGGTCCCGATGCAGGGGAACAACGCGGTCTATGAGTACATTGATGACTCCGCATTCCTGTCCGAGTCCAGCTCGGAGACAGTGTATCAGTACCAATTGAAGATCGTCCACTCCAACGGTGCCCCTCCAGAGATTTATGGTCCCATCACTGTAAGGCACGAAGTAAGCGGCGTCCGAAAGACATGGGGCAGTATCAAGGCGATGTTCCGGTAAGTGAATAGGGCGGTTGAAGTTTTCCTGATGAAGCGATACCTACGTGTCGCTTTTTTCTTTTTGTGGCCGTTGTGATCCGGCTGTCGAAGAAACTTGTTCTCGCGTCCAGCTCGCCGAGAAGGATCCAACTCCTGCGCCAGCTTGGCCTTGAAGTCGAGGTTTCACCGGGGACGACGGACGAGACCTTTGATCCGGGGACGACCCCCGAGGAGAACGTCAGGCGGTTGGCTCTCGCGAAGGCCACCGAGTGCGCGAACTCCTATGATGATGCAGTGATCGTTGGGGCCGACACAACAGTTGTGCTCGATGGAGAGGTGATGGGAAAGCCACTGGATGTAGACGAGGCCAAGGTGATGTTGAGGGCTCTCAGCGAAAGAACCCACGTGGTGTTTACAGGCGTCGCGCTGGTGGATCAACCCAGCCGCAGGAACCTGATTGCATCAGAGGCAACCGAAGTAACCTTCCGAAAACTTTCGGAAAAAGAAATTGAAGGCTACGTTTCGAGTGGATCACCGTTCGACAAGGCAGGCGGTTACGGCATCCAGGATGATTACGGGGCTGTGTTCGTAACAAGAGTCAACGGATGTTTCTACAATGTAATGGGGTTTCCGGTGGCGCGTTTCTATTCGATGCTTGAGGCAGGCGGGTTCATCGAGAATAGTTGAATGGCATAAACCCATGAATAAGAAAATCCGAGTCTTGATTGCGAAGGTCGGTTTGGACGGACATGACAGGGGCGCCAAGGTTGTTGCGGCGGCTCTTCGGGATGCAGGGATGGAAGTGATTTACTCCGGTTTACACAAAACGCCGGAGATGATTGTCGAAGCTGCTCTTCAGGAGGATGTTGATGCCATCGGCGTGAGTATCCTCAGCGGTGCTCACATGACGGTGTTCCCGAAACTTGCCTCACTGATGAAAGAGAAAGGCCTTTCGAACGTGCTACTATTCGGTGGTGGCGTTATCCCTGAAGAAGACATTGCCGAATTGAAACGCCTCGGAGTCGGGACTCTTTTTACACCCGGAACCTCAACCCAGTCCATAGTAGAATACCTGAGGAACCGGGTTCCAGCCGACAGAGGCTGAAAAAGGAGAGAAACCGCTAAGCCTTAGAAACGTTGACCGCCTGAAGACCCTTCGCACCCTGCTCCACATCGAACTGTACTGCATCGCCTTCCTTCAGACTCTTGTAACCATCCCCGGCGATGGATTTAAAATGGACAAAGAGATCTTCGCCGGTCTCACGTTTGATGAAGCCGTATCCCTTTGAGTTGTTGAACCACTTCACAGTACCCTTTTCCATGATAGGGTCCTTTCGGAATGGTGATTGATGGAACACCCCGCTATTTCTGTGTTTCTTCCACCCACCACTCAAGAAATGACCCAACGCTACCAAAGAAAACAGACCAGGTGTTTCTTAAAAAATCTTCAGGAATGGTAACAAAGTGCTGGAAGAAAGGCAACATGTTTACTGTGGCCAGTCCATTTCACTCTTCGCTTGGGATCCCTTGCGAGAGAGAGGATGCTGAAGTGACCGTTGTAGTCAATATCCTAACCCCATGCGATTCAAAGGGAAAGAGGTCGTCAGGTGAGAAAATAGACCGATAGTCCTGTGGTTTGAAGAAATCCATAAACTTCTCAGAAAACTCGTTGAGACGTTTCAAATAGTAGGCCTTGTTCTGGTCGGGGAAGCTCGGGTTCCATTCATCAACGGATTTACAGGATTCGAATGACTTCGGATTAGGGTCATTGCCTGAAATGTAATAGGATACTTTCATTCCCTGTTTGACAACTCCACCCATACCAATCGCCACTTCATAAGCAGCGCTTCGATTTCGTTTTCCCGATTCAACAGCTTGCAGGTATTCATGCAGGCCTTCATTGAGCGTTTCGGTCTTTGCCAGATCCAAGATATCGATTGATCCCTCAATTATAACGTGATGGAAATGCAAGTACGTGTTATGCAATCCGTCCAGATCTCCATCCAGAAGACAAGTGATGCATTGTTTGATATAGCTGCGACCAAAACGTTCCATGCTCCGTGATATGAGGGCGGATCCTTTGATGGTCAGATGTTCATCGTATCCGAGCAGTGCGTAGTTCTTCATGCGGTAACTCAGCATCTTCCGGTACCTTCCGTCAAGGGCAACCGAGATGCCGGCGGGCATTGAATCTGAAAGTTGTTGAACAAAGCGTTCGTCCACCTCACGACTGGTTTCCCCGCGGGGGGGGATAAAGAAAATGCCGTCGGTGTCGACCTCCACCACCGTTCCCCCGAGAGTCTGAATAGTCCTCATCATGGAACGGAGAAGATCCTGGCCCGTTGAAGTGACCTGATCAGCCCGGACGTGGTCATTGAACAATCCCTTTCTGTAACCAAGATATCCATAGAATGAGTTGATGAGAATCTTAAACGAAGACTGCATCGCATCCAGCCGGTTTCGTTCAGTTGCGTCGCCCGCGAGCTTCATGTGTCGCTTCGTGTCGAGTCGAAGCTGTGTCAACTCCTTTAGGATCTGGGGAAACACATCAAGGACATCGCTTGCAGGTTTGATTGCTTCAGTGATCATGATGGACGGGTAAAGCGATTCTACGTCCGCGTGAATAATCGGTTCGAGAACTCCTCTTAGGAAAACATCGGTATAGCCGCCGGATGTTTGGATTCCCTCGCCAGGTTTTGGCATTGATTCCTTTGAGCGGACGTACTCGCGTGTCATGAGAAGCTCTATCTTGCTCGCTGAGCCCGACCGGATTACTGCGCCGTAGTTCAATGGCAGCATTTGCGTGAGATAGAATGAACTGCCCGAAAGACGCTCGCTCAGGGCGCGTGTTTCCCTCACATCGTCCATCGCATAGTCCATGAGGGTCTTTCGATCATTGTCCCAATGCCATGAGATTCTGTTACCGGAAATATATGTCCTATTTGCGGGAGCGATACCGAAATATTTTGCAGCGTACTTGAGTCCATAGCTTTCCATATTTCGCTTTATCATGTCATAGCTTTGGACGAGCATCAGGGTATCCACAATGTGGCGTCCGGCAATTTCCACGCCTGTGTACGGGATTGACCGTTCGGCAACCGAGAAACGGGAGTCGAACGAGCGGGGCGCAGAGCCATCACGGCCAAACGCAGGAATAGCGCCGAGGTTCTTGCATCGCTTCAGAATGTAGGGGAGGTCGAACCCCAGAATGTTGTGGCCCTCAATGACGTCAGGGTCTTTCTCCTTGAGAATGCGAAACAACTCCAGCAACATCTCCTTCTCTGTTGTGCCCGAACCGTCAATCAGATGTTCCCATCCCCGGTTGTCTGAAAGAGCAATCAGGATGATCCGGTCGGAAGAGCGCCGTGAATCGCTGAATTGCGACGAAGGAGTGTTATACGTTTCGATATCGAGTTGCAATCTGTGAAGATCATCGAAGGCCATACCCTTGAACAGTGTTCTGCCTGACTGCAGCAGGTATTGCGTGGCGGGATCGGTTAGTATGTGAACTACTTCAAGTTGAGTGAGGGAATCGGTCTTTGCCGAGGCAGTGGCGTTGTACGATTCTAAGACGTGGCGTAGCCCATCCCACATGGCCGGCCATTCCTCAAAAGCACACAAGTATTTGTAGAACGCATTGCCGCCCAGCTCCTTTGCCCAGTGCTTACGGGTGAAGCCTTCGATGAGACGGCTGTCGGAAAGGTGAAAGAACGGATAGAAAGGAACATCCTCGAACCGGATACCCTGAATGTCGCGAAAGTATACGCGCATGTTCTTCTCATCGGCGGGATGAGCTGCGACAATGTGGCTGTCTGAATTGTGGCCTGAAAGGAGGGGGTTCATTAGAACGTGAACGGAGTGAAGTGAGACTAAACTTCGATATAACCTTCGGTCACCATTTTGCAGGTGCCGGCAATCCACACACCCGTAACTGTTCCGGATTGTTCCTCGGTCCGGGCGGTAAGCACGCTGGGCCGATTCATTTCCACGCCCTGCGCGATACGCCAACGAAACTCGGCATCATGATCCGGTTTGTAATCACTGAGCATGGCAACTAAAGCACAATTGGCGCTGCCGGTTGCAGGGTCTTCAGGTATGCCTTCCAGCGGAGCAAACATTCGGGCACGAGTGTTGAATTCATCCATTACCAACGTGTACTCATGGATGTCTGGCATAATCCCGGTCTTCTGTATCTCCTCAATGGCGGCAGATATGCGCGCATATTCTCCAATGCAGTTTGGTTTCTGAGTTCCACCAATGATAAATGGTAAACCGACCTAGGCAACTTGTGGCTGATGGTTAGTGGTCAGTTTGCCTTCGGGCGACAATGAAAGGGCGGCGGCGGTTAAATCTATCGAAATTGTCTGTCCAATGGACAAAGCCTTAGGTCCTTGAGGTCGCATCATATATCATCATCTGTCTTACGAATCGTGATCGGAACCAGACCGGCCTTTCCCTCAAAAACGATGTTGGTTTCATCGCTGATGCTGCCGAGTTCACCGATGCTCGCCAAAGTAAACGCCGTACCCAATATTAGGATGGTCTGCAAATGGGATTTCCTGGGCGGGAGTGAAGATTCGGACATTGCGTGTGTGCTCATTCTCGCTGGGTAATGCGAAGGTGCTCTCAGGATAGTTAAATTCCCTGGCAATTTGTTGCATCTGCTGGGTCGAGAGACCTTCGGCATTTGGCAACACTGCAAGAGGATTCCCGCCGAAACGAGTGTCCGTAAAACCTCACAAGTGTAAAAGCGGTACCTCATATCACAAGGCCTTCAGCATCGCAGGTTCACTTCCGTTGGATTATGGGGCGAGATCATCTTGAAGCATGTTTGGGATATTGCCAAATACTCCCCAAATGGCGGAGAGGGTGGGATTCGAACCCACGATACCGTTGCCGGTATACCACCTTTCCAGGGTGGCCAGTTCAACCACTCCTGCACCTCTCCAGCGAATCATTGGTTGAATGTTGAAAGCAGACGTGAGACAAGCGGATGTCACGCAAGATTCCGTACTTAATATACGATGATTGAGATGGAGTTGCAATTTGCTCCACCCGGGGCGACGGTTCGATCCGAAGGATGACAAAAACAAGATTCAAATCCGTAGGGGCATGATTAATCATGTCCTTACAGAGGAAGACCGCAAGGAGTATTTGCCTTTCGCGCAAATGGTGATATATTTTCCGTCGCATCAAACGGTCAACAAATGCGAATTACATTCATTGCACAATCGGTTGATAACCGGACAGGAATCGGAAGGGTTGTTCTGAATCTTGCGCGGGAATTTGTCAGATCCGATCACGTGCCAAGCATAGTCGCCCAGCAAACCGAGGATATCCCCTCGGAAGTTACTGTCAAGCATGTTGCGTCGTTTCCTATGTTGAGTGCGCTCAACAAGCTTTGTTTTCGACTTGATAGCACCACGCAGATTGAGTCTGCTCAATCGGATGTAACCATTGCTTTTGGTGTTGGTCACAAAGCGGATATTGTCGTCGCCGGCAGTTGTCACAAGGCAGGGATGGAGATCAGGAAAAAATTCCGGACAAATCTCCGATGGCGGCGAAATGCCGGACTATACGACGGGATTTCTTTGCAAGATGAGAAGCGACTCCTTACAGGGTCAAGGACGCGCCGGATCGTCGCTGTTTCCAATCTGGTGAAGAATCAGATTACTCAATACTACGCGGTTCAGCGGAAAAAGATTGTCGTCATTCCGAATGGCGTTGCGCCCGATTGGTTCGAGAGCATAAAGAAAGATGGGTTCCGCGCATCATTTGGTTTCAAGGAAGAAGATACCGTCATCTTGTTTGCCGGAAATGAGTTTGACCGTAAAGGCCTTGAAACTGTTATCAATGCGTTAACTCACCTTCCATCCCATTGCCGACTTCTTGTTCTCGGTGATGATGATTCTTCATTCTACGCAAAGAAGGCGCGGCAACTGAATGTATCAGAGCGCGTAACTTTTATCGGCTCTCAGCCGGACCCGCGAAGCGCTTTTGCCGCGGCAGATATTCTTGTTCTTCCTTCCGTGTATGAACCGTTTGGAATGGTGATACCGGAAGCAATGGCGGCAGGAGTTCCGATTATTGTTTCCAAGATGTGCGGCGCTGTCGAGGGATTGGAACATGGCGAGCACGGCTTTTTCCTCCATGATCCACTTTCATCAGATGAATTGACAAAGTACGTTCGCGTCTTGATGGAAAATGATGCTCTGAAGCAGCGAATCGTGGGGAACGCAAGATCCCGCGTGAGAGAACTCTTGTGGGAAAACGTTGCAAATCAGTTTCTCAATCTCTGTGAAGAAGTTCTTCAAGAGAGAAACGGGATGCGCGACTAATGGCGGAACTCACGCGACAATACTATGGGTCCGTGGAATCCTACCATGATCTGGCCGAGGCCTCGCACGGGAATCTGGTTATGGGGAAGGAAGATTTGGTGCCGTTCGTCAAGTCCTCTGGGCTTGTGCTGGACGTTGCGGGAGGAACTGGATTTAATGCAGAGCTTTTAGGCATACAATCGGATCGCTATGTTGTTGTAGATTTCTCGCATATCGGGTTGTGTCAGGTTCTTGAGCGGCAACGCGGATTCGCAATCGCAAGTGATGTTGGCGTTCTGCCGTTTCGCGACAACCTGTTTTCGACTGTTCTCTGCAGTTGGTCGCTTGAGCATTTTGAAGAGCCGGAACGTGCCCTCACCGAAATGATCAGGGTGTGTGAAAAGGCCGCAAAAATTATCATCTGGGGTCCAAACTGGGATAACATTTTCCGGAAAGACTTCCCGCAATTTGCGCACAAGCCGTGGTGGTATGTCCAGCGGACGCGCTGGAATATCTTCTTCAGGATGCTTCGAAATGAATTTCTTCCGTTCAGGTACAAACCGTTTGTTAATCCGGATGTCGCGGCATTTCATGATTCGGTCAAATACGTTGGGGGCGATACTGATGCAGTACACTGTTCGCTATGCCAGGAAACAATGTTCTTCTTTCGGGAGAAAGGACTTCACGTAGTACACGTCTCCGACTTTTCCCGCATGTCAACATATCTTCGCAACGGTCTCATGATCCGCGTTGCGCGTCTAGGCCTTAAGCCCTTTCTTCCCATCCTGCGAGTGATTCCTTTGGTGCGTTGGTTCGTCATTCGGTTTCCGATTGTGGTGGAGAAGCTCTGACAATGGCCGACGCCGTGCCGGAAATCGGTTGCGTTGTTCTCAACTGGAATGGGGGAAAGCGGATTCTGGAGTGCATTCGCTCGTTGATTTCGACACGGGATGTTCGAACATCCATCGTAGTGATTGACAACGGATCCACGGATGACTCCATTGCTCAAATCAGGAAGTCATATCCGGCGGTACACATTCAGGAATGCGGCGCGAACGTCGGACTTGCAAGAGCGCGCAATATGGGCGTGAAGTATCTTCTCGAACAAAATCACCGCGCGATCCTGTTTATTGACGATGATGCAACAGTGAGTGAAGATTGTCTCCATCGCCTCAGTGTGGCAATGCAATTCGAACCGAAGAGCGGCATAACCTCTCCACGAATTCTGGATGGCCTCAATCCTGATACCATCTGGTACGACGGCGGTAAGGTGAATATCGTCGGCGACACCGTGCACCGGAACGATAGGAAAGACGTGAGATTCGTGAAAGCCAATGAGCTATCTTCAATGGAGTTTGCCACCGGATGTTGTATGCTCATCAAGGCCGAGGTCTTTAAGTACATCGGCTTGCTGGATGAGAGTTTTTGCGTTTACAGCGAAGACGCGGATTTTTCATTCCGGGCGCAATCCGCAGGGTATTCAATTCTCCATGTTCCTGCCGCCGTTGCCACCCATCTTCAATCGGGTGACACGAAAAGCAATCGGGGAAAATGGTTTCGTGACTACTACGTTACGCGCAACAAGTTCCTGCTTTTCTCAAAGCACTATTCAGGAATGCCATTCGTGGTTGCTTCAGGATATCATTTCGTAAACAGTTTCTTGCGGATTGTTTACTTTGCGATCGTGGGCGAGTGGCGGCGCTCGCGGGCAATTGTCGACGGCGTGACTGATTTTGCGAAAGGACGATTCGGGATGAAGTATTCATGAAGATACTCGCTGTTGATGAAGACGCTGTTGTTCCGGAGTATCAAATGCTTTGGAAAGAGATTGCCCGACTCGGCAGTGACGTTGTTCTCGTTGTGCCATCGCGATGGGGAAAATATGTTGCCGGGGATTCGGACAAATCCTCATTGTTCGAATTCATTAGAACGCCCGTCGTTTTTCATGGCAAGTCTCATCGTGCTTGCTATCCGCGGCTTGCCTCCCTTGTTCGAAGGTTCACACCGGAAATTCTCTATGTCAACGCCGAGCCGGAAAGTGTATTGTCCTGGCAGGCGGCTCGATTGAAAAGAAGTCACCCACGAATGAGATTGGTCTTCATGTCTTGGCGGAACATAGACTATCCCGATGGAGAATTCCCGTATAAGCTACCATTCCTGTACGCGCACGCAGAGAAGCAAACCATACTTCATGCAGACCTCTGCGTGTGCCGCAACGAACCCGCAAAGCGCATCTTGGCGCGCAAGGGGTTTACGAAAACTTGTGTCATTCGACCGGGCGTTGATACCGCTCTTTTCAAAGCGGGTGAGCATTCACGACACTCACCGTTTACAATAGGATTTGCCGGTCGACTTGTTCTGGAGAAGGGACTCGATCTCTTGTTTGAGGCATCTGCAAAATTGAAGTTTGACCATTCGATTGTGGTTGCAGGAATGGGACCGGAGAAAGATGTGTGGGTGAGAACGGCTGAAAGATACGGTGTCGCGGAACGAGTGGAGTGGAAGGGGAACATACCGTACCGTTCAATGCCGGAGTTTCTTCGAGGTCTCGATGTGCTTGTGCTGTCCTCGCGGACCATGCGCTATTGGAAGGAGCAATTTGGAAGAGTTCTGATTGAGTCATTGGCTTGTGGGATTCCGGTAATAGGTTCGGAGTCGGGGGAGATTCCAAGTGTTATCGCGGATGCCGGATTGATCTTTAAGGAGGGAAGTGTGGAGGGGTTGGCGATGGGTCTGGAGCGGCTCCACGGCGATCCGGCACTTGTTTCACACCTGAGAGACGCCGGATTGATCCGTGTCCGGCAGGAGTTCGACCTGCGAACTTGTGCCGTGAGATTTCACGAAGCGTTTCGCTCTCTTCATTCTTGATCACTTCAACAGAAGCATTTCCTTTGCCGTAACAAAATCTCCGGCTACAATCTTGTAGAAGTAGAATCCACTCTGCACATTCGCGGCGTTGAATACCACGTCATGTGTTCCGGCAGGCTTCTTTTCATTCACGAGGGTTACAACCTCGCGGCCAAGAACGTCATATACAATCAGTTTGACGAGGGTTGCGGTTGGTATGTTGTACCGGATGGTTGTTGCAGGGTTGAACGGGTTGGGATAATTCTGCCCGAGCCAATACTTGTCCGGTGTACCGGGATCAGGATCCTTTACTCCCGTTGCGCCGCTGATGCCGATGGCGAACGTTCCATCGTATCCACCTGAGCCGTTCGCCGTGGCTGTCATACGCTGGTAGGGTGGGTCGGGATTTCCGAAAATTCCGTCAGATGCATTCGTTGTGGGATTCGGGCCGCGACCTGAATACAAGGGCGTTGCGTACACAGCATTGTTCACGCTATCGAGAAAGCAAAATTGCGAGGTCACATACGTTGTTGAACTCAATCGGACTTTGAAATGAACGTGTGTCGCTCTTCCCGGGTACCAACCCGGATAACTCGTGATGAAAGAGCATTGTCCGTTGATGTCGGTGGCTTGAATACCGCGCATGAAGTCCTGACCAACGGTGTTGCCGCCCGGTTGCACGTAGCCGGAATACAACCCGTCCTTGTTGGTATGCCAGATATCGACAAGGACATTGGGAATCGGATTGCAATCAATGTCGATAACCGTAAAGAGCATGTTGAGCTGTAGTCCGGTGTGGAACGTCCCGGTATCAAAGTCGGTTCGGACGTCCTGACGGATCAGATTCGGATTAAAGTAGTACGGTCCCTCGGTTTCCTGCGGAGTCAACCAGCATACACTGGAATTTCCCGGCTTCTTCGGATCTCTGGCGGTAGTTTCTCGCCAAGGAATGACGGAGCCGAGTCCGATGGCACTGAGTCCGCGTAAGAGATTTCTTCTATCCATGAGTTTCCTTCGTTGGGAGGATTGGGTGTTGGACTCGAAAGGTGGTTCATTAGTTTAATCTTGGAGCAAAACAACTAACGATCTTGGTTTTTTTTCATATGCTCTGCTACGAATTCAATTTTTTCCACGATATCAATGGGGATAAATACTTGTGGCTGGATTCCAATGTTATCAAGCGGTCGTTGAGGGAGCCGCGCAGATCGGATAGATGGGATGCCGAATTGTCTGCACCCTGAAGGGGAATCATACCACAACACGTTGCCATAATCCACAATGCCGGCAGTTGGCTGGCCGAAGAGCGTCACCTTTGAGCTTTGTTCAGCGGCAAGGACAAAGTTCTCTGCGGCGCTTGCAGTATTGTTGCCGATAATTACCGCAACTGTTCGTGGGAATTCGAGACGGTGGAACCTCAGTGTATCCGTGCACTCGCCCGGACAGTAGAAATCGCCGAGATGGTTCATGCAAGAATCCAGCTCGGCAGAGTAGGCAGTCTCCTCTTCTTTGGAAAGAAGTTCTCTTCCAACGAACCCATCCTTCGTTTTTTGGATTATCTCTTCATCACAAAGAGTTTCGTATTGCTTAATCAGAACCGGCTTTGTGTAGAGAAAGGGAAGGAGACTTCGCCATGCAAAGTCGCTCCCACCCCCGTTATCGGAGACATCAATAATGAGATTCGTGGTTGATGAGAGCTCTGTGGAATGTGCTGCAATAACGCTGTCAATGTAGGCCCGGTATGTTCCCCAGAAAGCATGTATGCGCATGACCATCGTTGCCGGGTCATGCTGATAGATCGATATGATATTATCAGTGCTACTCCTATTCGACTCAAATCGTGTGAAGGAAAATCCTTTTTTATCGTCGCGGAGTTCGGCCCCCATGAGCTTGAGGTACAGTATATTTGGAAGATGGTTCTTCATGTAATAGAAGGCTCGGTAGAGACCGGTTGATACCTCAGTCAACTCTGCCTTGATTTGTCCGGTTGACCAAAAGGAACTATCACCCTCCAAAATAAATGCTGTGAATGTTTTTTCAGCTTGGCGAATGGTCCCCAGCTTGTAACCACCCGCTTGCCATATTCCTTCGAGTGGAAAGAGAGTTTCTTTGTTCTTTTCCAGATACTCATCGAAAGCATGAGAAGAAATGTTCACGGACGGCCAGGAAGCGTAGAAGTTTCTCACCTGCACAGGGCTCAGAGCGAGCAAGGATTCGGGAACCGTTACCCATCGCGAAAGAAGGTGAGCCACTCCGCGAGCAACGAATCGCATTGTTCCTCTCCGGCGTTGATAACCTGAACAGCGACTTGTTTCGTGAGACTGTCCAATGAACGCCGGTTGCCCGCATGAACCTTCGTTCCATAACCCGAGTAAGCAGTCGCAAGCTTGGCGGCGAGGAATTGAAAATCACTAGCGCAATCGCAATCCTGTGCATTTGCCTTCAGGGAAAAGATCAATGTCCAAACACAAATCAGCCCTGTACTAATCCGACCCACGTGTGTCATTGCGAGATTGTCCTGTTTTTGTCGACCCAATATGCCGAGAAGGCAATCAGCCAGCCCGCGTTGCTTGCAATTGCGACAGCTTGCTCGTCGGGAGGTAGTGGACCGAAAAGATTCATGAAGTAAACGACAACCAAAAATACAATCAATCCCCACAAGTTGATTGCAAATAAATCGAAGCTCCTTATGGTGAGTGCATATGTCTCGGTGCAGCTGCCGGGCAAAACCGCGTTTACGCTAAATGTGTTGTCGTTACAATTGAGAGTGCCGCCGAGTGCTGGTGGAGACCCGGAAGGAGAGCCGCCCGTTCCCCGGAAAAGCTTCTTTCTGCTCTTTGTTCACTGTCCGTATCCACCGGTACAGAACATCCGGAGCCATGCCAAGAGATTCAGCTACTTCTTTGACGCTGCGTTCACCATTTACAACCAGATTTACAGCATCGATCTTAAACTGTCGATCATATTTTTTACGTGACTTTACTGTTCCAATTCCAGTATCTCCTTTCAGGAATATACTGGCTTTTCTCTCTGTCTACAAAATGGGGTAAGGATCAGCTTAATATCCATTCTTTAGGCATTCGTTTGACTGAGTAGGTTCTCGAATTTAATGCGGTACTTGTACTGGCGAGTTAGATCGACGGAGACAAGGCCGCTTTTGATTAGGTGTGCATTGATGAATGTTTTGTTCTTGAGGTAAACGTAAGAGAGTAGGTTACCATTTTCGTCGTGCTTGTCTTTGTCATACTTCAGAAAGACTCGCTCGCCCTTCGTCTTTGAGATGAGAAACTGAATAGCCAGTTCTCGACGTGTAGGCTCATCGGAAACTCCAATGAGTCTGATCGTGAGTCCGTTGTTGAGTTTGAGAACTTCAGGGCTAAGAACCTCCGTAACGCTGTATAACTCGGGTTTTTCTCCATTGTCGCCGTTCTCTATCTTTGAGCCAAACTTCAGCTTTCGTGGGTCGATCTTCTTATCTAGCTCGTGCGGGTCAGCAAACTTGTAAGGGAGCGATTCAATATCTTTGGTAAAACCCTCATATCCTTGTTGTTGCGTGGTCATATCATATGTAGCATCGCCAAACACATCATGCTGCGAAATCTTCAGCTTGGTTTTGATGATGGGGATGAATGTCGGGCTTATTTCGCATCCGATAGAATTCCTGCTGAGGTTCTTTGCGGCAAGCGAAGTCGTGCCGCTCCCAAGAAAAGGATCAAGGACAGTGTCGCCAACGAATGAAAACATTCGAATCAATCGGCGGGGGAGTTCCTCGGGGAACATGGCGAGGTGTTTGTCTTGGCGTTCTCCAGCAAAGTTCCAATGTCCCGCAAAGTATGTGTTCCACTCGTCCCTTGTGAGTTTTGAAAGTTCCTCGATCTCTTTGCTGACTTTTGGCGGGTCACCCAACTTCTTGAATATAAGAATGAACTCGTAATCAATCTTCAGGATACCATTTCTTGGGTAAGGAAAGGACCCCATTATTGAGGCACCGCCAGTGGTGTTGGTTGTTGCTACCTTCTGCCAAATGATTGCACCCATGTAGTCCATTCCGATGGTCTCGCAGAACTTGGTTATCTCCGTTCTAATCGGGATGACCTTGTAACGCCCGTAATAGACTGAGCGTGCAAACTGGTCGCCAACATTGACACAGAGACGGCACCCGTTTTGGAGAACTCGGAAACACTCCTTCCAAACAAGGTTGAGGTTGTTGATATAACTCTCGTAAGTGTCGTGAAATCCTATTTGCTTCTCGTCCCCATAATCCTTGAGTTGCCAGTACGGCGGCGAAGTGATAACAAGATGAACGGACTCGTCTGCGATTTCCGTCATCCGCCTGGAGTCGCCGATTATTATTTTGTGATGGGTTGCCATATTTTTTTAACCAATGTACTGAATTTCAATTACATTTGCTAGTTTTGTCAGATGCTCAGAGAAACGCCACCATATCGCATAACGTCTCGCCTCACTACGCGGTGCCCAATGAATGAAGCGTCAGCGGAATGATTGGGTATTGAGTAAGCACTTTTAATTCTTACATTGCTTCAATTCTGCAATATCAAACGAGCGAACGTCGTAGTGCGGCGTGTTATGTGAAGTTGCACGGTCCTCACCGATTCCTTTACCGTTTCAATGCTATAAAATCTTCATCCTCGTGCGACACGAGGTTGATGACCCGGCCTGTGGGATATCTTGTAAAACTAACACGACCAGGCCACTCTCGGGCATGGAAAAAGGAATCCGCGTCCATCACAAACACCATATCCATGCCAGAGGACCTTCCTCTAAGCGTGTCTCTTTCAAGGATCAATTCTATTGTAAACATCGAATGCTCGTACACGCCTATGTAGGACTGGAGTGTCACGGTTGAGACCGCCAGAGGCCTGATAAGGTCCAACTTACTTACATTTGCCCATCCTTCCCCGTGTTCCTGGCCGCACATCGAACACAACGAAGGTTCCTGAGCATTATCAATGATGTGTCGAACAGGAGGCAGGGTTCTCAGATAAGCAAAAATCGCTCCGAGGTCTGTGCTGTTCATATTCCGGAAAGCCATCCAGGGCATTACGGGGTTGACTTCTCTTGCCCCGACTCGACCTGTCCGCATGACTTCGATGAAAAGGGAGTCATCATAGTAGGGAATGCCGGAAGGATCGGGTGTGAGGTTCGAGCTGAAGGCGTGTTCGTGGTACCGCTTGCCTGTGCGTTCAATCAGGTTTCCGCCGCCAAAGATGCCGGGGGCGTAGGGCGCTTCCCAAGCAGTATGACAGCCAATGCAGTCCGCGAGGTCAGCCAGGTATTTTCCCCTCTTCACCGCATCGGACAAGTCCGGGGCAGGAACCGGACTATCGAGCGGCAAGGGTCCTTCTGCAATCTCGCGAAGGCGACTCTCCGAGAGTCGTCGGGGCGGGAGCTTGTGGCGAACGGGTGGAAGAGAGCGCAAGAAGACAATCACCGATGCAATGTCTTCATCGGAAAGCAACCGGAATGAGGAATACCACATCTGTGGGTGGAGAGCGCGGCCGTCATGGCCGATACCTTCCCGGATAGCCCTGGCAAGCATGTCATCGGTCCATGTTCCTGCGCCCGTCTCAGGCTCCGGAGTGATGTTGGGAGCAGGCAGGAAAATGGTGCTGTCGTCATATATTGCTTGTCCTGCACCGAGCATGGTAGGGATGGGGGGTGCGCCTGGCAGCGTCCAGTCCCGCTCGGAGTGACAGACGAAGCACTGTAATATTCCTTCAGAGAGATACCTTCCCCGTTCGAGACGTGTTTCAGTTTTTTCGAAGACTCTGTCGCTAAGTAGTCGAACCCTCGGTTCGCTCGTCTTCCTTTCCAAACAGGCGCGGATTCCCAATGAGAGAAAACAAGATATTAGTATTAGCAGAAACGTGTAGGGTCTCATGGTTACGAGCAAGGCAATTTCATATGACGTCTGCGCAAACCACGACGTGCCGCCGACTATCATCTATCAAATAGCGGCGGCATGGAACGAGCACGACTTATCTTGAAACGAGCTTCAACATTGCCTATCAAATGAGCGAGTGTCGTGGTTTGTGCTGTTATGCGCTGTGCCGCGCTCTCTCGAAGAACTCAGGGTCTCTATCGATATTGTCGACGAGCCAATCAACGAATGCGTCACTGTATTGAGGTGAGGCAAACTTTGAATGGTAGAAGTACTGGGATTTGCTGTCAATATCATGAGCCCGGCGAATTGTTTGCACAGTGTATGCGGACATCCGCCGACCGCCCCTCAGTTTCTGATTCACCAATTGCACGACCTCTTTCAGCCTGTGGGGATGTGTGGTATCAGGATCAATCTTCCGATATGCAGGAGCTGAAGGATCGTCAACAATCCTTATCGGCGTTGCTGTCACTGATGAAGATTCCGTGACTTCGGGTGGCAGCACTTTGACTTTGTATCCTTGTGGCGCTTCGATGACCTTGCGGATGTTGCCAAGCCAAGATTTCCTCGTTGTTTCAACTCTTCTGTCTAGAAAATCGGACAAATCCTTCGAGTTCGCCGGTTCACTCTTTGCACCATGTCGGAAATACACAGTCCCTTGGCTAAACGCTACCTTTTGCTTACTAGGTGCGACTTCATATGTCCCCGGCTTGGAAAACACAATTGGTGTCACAGTATGGCTGATGATAAGAGCAAAGACGTTGAAACCATCTTTGACCGCGAGGTTCGCCAAATCGGTTATATCGTGCTGAGATTGGGTCCCATTGTTATTGACTCCGAACAAGATGCAACCTCCTCCGGAATTCGCAATAGCAACTATTCATCTCCAACTGATGTTATCGAACTGAAGGTTGCATGTATTGAGTGGTTGCCTTGTATGTTATTGAATGAACCTTACCCCATTTTGTAGACAGGGAGAAAAGCCAGTATCTTCCATAGAAGGAGGTCTGGTATGGAATCAGAGAAGCAACGGAAAAGATACGACCGACAGTTCAAGATCGATGCTGTGAG
>Ga0187893_10000477_pt1 | contig 104416 bp, 87 predicted proteins | sample MA1701074metaG_FD_139574 | JGI IMG/M metagenome (GOLD analysis project Ga0187893, IMG submission 139574) | White microbial mat communities from a basaltic lava cave in the Kipuka Kanohina Cave System on the Island of Hawaii, USA - MA170107-4 metaG ...
CTGCTCTACCGCGGTTACGCGCTGGACGCGCTGCAGCAGGACGAGAAGTCGGCCGCCGATCTGCGGAGGGTCGCGACGCTGCTGCCCGACCAGAGGGACGCCCGCGGCCGTCTCGCGACCGTGCTGGCACGACAGGGGATCCGGCGGCAGGACGACGCCGCGTTGCTCGAGGCGGAGCGCGTCGCCCTCGACCTGCTCGCCTCCGATCCGCGCGATGCGGTCGCGTGGCAGGCGCTCTACACGCTGGCGTGGTATGCGGCCACGAACGGAAAGGTCGAGCGCGCCTACCAGGTGCTGCGCGAGATGGTACGCATCGACCCGGAGGACGAGGCGACCTCCCTGAACTTCTGCGCGATGGCTCGCCGCCTCGGCCGCCATGACGAGGCGCGCGAGGTCTTCGAGCGGCTCATGGAGGCCGACCCCCACAGCGCCGACGTCCATGTGGACTATGGCATCCTCGAGGACGGCCTCGGCCACCGCGACCGCGCGATCTCCCTCTGGCGCCGTGCGCTCGAACTCCAGCCCCGCGACCTCAACGCGCTCGAGAACCTTTTCACGACGGCTTGGGAGAGCGGGGATGAGGCGCTCGCGCGCGACTACGCGGCTCGTGCGCTTGCGATCGTCAGGGGGCCCGGGGGAGGTCCCGGGCTCGTCCGGCGCTGGAGCTGGTTCCTCGACCGCCTCGGATGGAGTCCGGCCGCGTTTCAAGGTTAGAGCATGACCGTTGGCCCCGCATGTGCGAGAATCGGGGGACCGGCGGTGCCGGCGGCCGGCGAGGCGCCGCCCACGCCCTCCCGGTGAGGAGACTTTGCTGATGCGACGCGTTTGGACGACCTTGGCGCCCCTTCTCGTGCTCCTCCCGCTTCCGGGCTCCCTGGAGTGCCGGGCGGAGGGTGTCACCTTCGAGTCGCTCTCGGCGGAGGGAGCCGGGTCCAAGTCGTTGAGGGAGGGGATCAAGCTCGCCGGTGAGTTCTTCAAGTGGGAGGCGGAGGCGGAGGCGCGCAAGCCCAACGCGGCCGCGAAGAAGGTCGCCGCGATGAAGTCCTTCCGCGACTGGCTCGACGGGACCAAGGACTCGGCCGGCCAAGACCTTCGCAAGTTCCCGGGCGTGGTCATCGAAGTCCTCGATCGGGGACGCGCCTCGAGCCTTGCGACCCCGACCAAGGGCAAACTCGTCTATTCGTCGGTCGAGACCCCGGGGGTCTCCCGGGGCAGGTTCGAGTACACCACGCTCGTCCCGAAGAACTACAACCAGAAGAACGACACGCGAACGCCGATCGTCATCGCGCTGCACGGCCGCGTGATCGACGTTCGCCACCCGGCCTTCCGGGGCAACACGAAGATCTTCACCGAGCGGAGCCGGCAGGTGGTCCACGACTACTATCTCGGCAACGTCCTCGGCGACGAATACCTCGTCGTGGCGCCGACGGGTACGCCGAACGGGTTCAACTACAAGGTCAGCCAGGCCGACGAGCGCCAATACGAGGAGCGTCAGGCGCTCTTCCTCGCGCTCGGCCATGCGCTCTCCGCCTACCGGAGCGACTGGCATCGGGTCTGGCTCGACTTGCAGGGCTCGGCGCTCCGCCTCGCCTGCGAGCAGGGGCTGATCTTCACCGGAATCGTGCTGCGCGACCGCGAGGACGACCGGAAGCCCTTCCTCCCTCCGGAGGAGGCGTTCATGCTCGAGAACCTGAACGGCATGCCGCTGATCTACGTCGCCGACGAGAAGACATGGGGCGAACTCGGCAGCGTCGTCTCCGACTGGCTGACGAAGGTCTACACGAAGGCCGGGAAGCTCGAGAACCTCCTCGTCTTCAAGGTCCCCCGCGACGCGACCGGCGCGCTGCAGGCCGATCCGCAGAAGGTCGCGGAGTTCATGGCCAAGCACAAGAGCCCCGTCGCGCGGACCGACATCCAGTGGCGCTTCTTCAACCCCGACATGGCCGCCCCCCCGCCGCACGAACTGATCCGCGCGATGTACAACTACGACGTCAGCGACGCGGCGCGCAAGCAGCCCCTCGAAGCGAAGGCGGGAGGGCTGCACCTGCGCGTGATGCGGGAGACCTTCACCGACGCCGAAGGGAAGGCGATGCCGCAGAACGTCATCCACCTCGACATCAGCGAGGCGGAGGCGATCCGGCTGAGGCTCAGCGACGGCTTCGTCGATCTCGACCTCCCCGTCACCGTCGTCGTCAACGGCAAGGTCGTGCAGGACAAGGTCAAGATCGAGCGCAACTGGGAGCTCTTCGAGCAGCTCGTGCTCCCGCGCCGCTTCTTCATGCTGCCCTTCGTCGCCGAGCTGGAGTTCGAGTTCGGGTACAAGCCGCGCTTCTCCCCGCCGCCGCCGCCGGCGCCGCCGGCGGAGGGAGGGGGCGAGAAGCCGCCCGAGCCCCCCGGCGGCGAGGCGGGGGACAAGCCGCCGCCGCCGGGTGAGGCGGACCGCGGCGGCGCCGTACGCGAGCCCGACCGCGACCACCCGTGACGCGCTGGCGCTATCCGGCACTCGCCTTCCTGACCGGGGGCGCGGTGACGGTCTTCGAATTCGCGGCGCCCAACCTCTTCCGCGCCTACTTCGGGCAGACGACCTACGTCTGGGCGAACGTGATCGGCGTCATCCTCGCGGCGCTGGCGACGGGCTATGCGGTGGGGGGGAGGTGGGCCGACGGCACCCGAACGAGCCTCCCGCTCTTCGGCGTGCTGACCGCGAGCGGCCTCTATGCGCTGCTGGTCGGGGCGCTGGGCCCTGCGGTCTGCCTCTGGCTCTCCGGGCCCGAGGAATACCCCCAGGACGCGGGGCTCAACGCGTTCATCGCGCAGTCGCTCGCGGCGAGCCTCCTGCTCTTCGGCCCGCCGCTGATCGCGCTCGGGATGGCGACCCCGCTGCTCGTCGAGCGCGCCTCCCACCACTGGCCGGTGGGCCGGGCGAGCGGGCTCGTCTTCGCGGTCGGCACGGCGGGCTCCCTCAGCGGGATCTACCTGACGCAGTTCCTGCTCGTCCCCAAGGCCGGCGTCCACGCGACGATCACCGGGGCGGCGGGCGTGCTGCTGCTGCTCGGCGTGCTGGGGCTCATCCGCGCCGGGCGGCGCCGCTCCGCGCCGCCTCTCCTCCTCGCGCTCCTGCTCGTTCCGTTCCATCTTGCCCCCGCCTGGGACGCGCTCCCCCCGAAGGGCAGCCGCCTGCTCGTCGCGATCGAGTCGCCCTACCAGCTCGTCCGCGTGATCGACCGCCCCCCGGACGGCCAGGGGAGGGTGCAGCGCTGGCTCGCCTTCGACGAGTGCATGGGGAGCTTCCACTCGATGATGGTGGACGAGGCGACCGGGAAGACCGGCGCCTACTACGACGCCTTCGTCGCGGTACCGGAGTGGGTGGGGGCGCGGGGGCCCCTGCGGCTCTGCATCGTCGGCAACGCCGCGGGCACGATGGTGCGCCTGCTGCAGCTCCACCATGACGAGGAGCTGCTCGAAATCGACGCGGTCGAGATCGACCCGGCGGTCACCGAGGCGTCGCGGCGCGCGATGGGGCTAAGGGACCACCCGCGGGTCCGGCTCCATCACGAGGATGGGCGGACCTTCCTGCGCCGCCAGCCGGAGGGGAGGTACGACGCGATCCTGCTCGACGCCTACGCGCGGCAGGTCTCGATCCCCGCGGCGCTCAGCACAAGGGAGTTCTTCGCGCTCGCGAAGCGAAGGCTCAAGGCCGAGGGGCTTCTCTTCGTCAACCTCGGCGCGCTGCGCGCGGGCGGGCCTCTCGTCCGCGCGCTCGCGGACACGATCGCGGCGGGCTTCGAGGCGCCGGTCTACCGCTGCCCCTTGCACGAGCAGAGCAACGTGATGCTGGTGGCCGGGCGTGGCGCGGTTCCACCCCCTCCCCCCGGGACCCCCCTGCTGGTCCCGTGGAGCTTCGCGCTCCACCTGCCCGGCGACAGCGTCCTCACCGACGACTTCTGTCCGATCGAGGCGCTGACGATGCGGGACCTGAGGCTCGAGTGACGCCCCGCCTGTGCGCCCTCATCGCGATGCTGGCCCTCGGCGCCCCCCTCCGGGCACAGGAGGAGGCGAGGGCGCGGGCGGAGGCGTTGCGGGAGGAGGTCCGGCAGATCCAGCGCGCACGCGGCTACGCGGCGGCCATCGACCATCTCGAACCCCGTGTCGACCATGCGCTGCTCGTGCAGACCTACGGCGACCTCTGTGTCTGGGCCGGGGAGGAGGAGAGGGGGCTCCGGCACCTCTCCACCTGCGCGGTGCCGCCCCTCGAGCGGCTGCAGACCGAACTCTGGCTGCTCGTCTGCCTGGGACGCTACGCGGAGGCGGCGGATCGCGCCGAGGCTGCGAAGTGGACCGAGTGGGTCGCCTACGCGCGCGGCGAGGCGGCGTTGCGCGAGCGGCTCTCCGGGCGCTGCCGGCGGGCGCTCTGGACCGCCGCCGCCGCCTTGCTGGTGCTTGCCCTCGCCGCGCTGTCGCTCTTCAGGCTGGCTCCTCGGGCACCCGCGAACGCCTGAGGCTGTGGCCGATCATCTCGAGGGCGCACTCGCGCGTGTAGCCGTGGCGCGCCTCCATGTTGGCGAGGGTGCGCTCGACGCGCTCCTGCCGGTCGCGCGGGATGGCTTGCCAGGCGGGCGTCCCGACCAGCAACAGGTCCTCCTCGACCTGCCGGATCGCCCCCTCCCGGCTCGCGTAGAAGTTCTCCTTCAGCGCGCGCAGGATCTCGGGGAAGAGCTGGCGGTAGTTCACCCGCTCGCCGGGGTGGTTCACCGAGAAGGCGCCGATCTTGCCGATCAGGTTCTTGCGGAAGCTGTCCACGTCGCGGTCGGTGTCGATGAGATCCTCGACGCCGCGCAGGACCTGGGCGCTCGGCTCGCGCGAGTCGCCGGTGTGCGGGTCGTGGACCCTCGTGCCGCGGATGTAGGCGATCGCGTGGGAGAAGTACTCTTCGAAGCGCCGGTCGAACTCCCCCTCGTCGACGAGCGCCATCGAGTCGCGCGTCTCGCGGATCACGAGGCGGCAGAGCACGCGCTCGACATCCTCGACGAAGCGCGCCGCGTTGTTGTAGCGCCCCTTCGGCTCGAGCTTCAGGAAGTCGTAGACGGTCTTGTCCTTGACGAGGGTGCGGAGCTCCGCGAGCACCGCGATGGGGGTGTAGCAGCGCGAGCGCGTGCGGTAGGAGGCGTCGAGCAGGATCGTCTTCATCTCGCGCGCGGAGGCGCCGAACCGCCCCTCGAAGACGATGCCATCCTGGTACTCGCCGGAGATGAGCGGGAGGTTGTCCTTGAGCAGCTTCACCTCCGCCGCGGGGAGCTTCTCGACGTCGCCGATGTCCTTTCCCTGGTAGAGCAGCGCCTTCGCGAGCGGCGTCAGCTTCGGGATGACCGAGCGCAGCGGCTCCTCGTAGTGCGCCGGGTCGGGCCTCCAGAGGCGCGTCAGCACGGCCCAGAGGGCGGCGACGCGCGCGGAGTGGGGGGCCACCGCCGCCCGGCGGGAGATCGACTCCATCTGGTCGCGGTAGATCTCCGCCTCGCGTTCGTACTCGAGCAGGTAGGGGACGGTCACGAGCTCGATGCGCCCCTTGAAGGAGGTCCAGTTCTGGTCGTTCTTGAACGCGTCGAGGTGCTTCTCGTTGGCCGATCCGATCATCACGACGTCGAGGTAGGCGAGCGCGCCGGGCATCCGGACCGTCGACTTCTCCGTCGTCGTCAGCAGGTACTTGTTCAGTTCGAGGGGGCGCTTCAGGATGTCGCTGTACTCGACGATGCCGCGGTTGGCGTCCACGAGGTCGCCGGCGACCTCGTAGAGGCGCAGGTTCTGCAGCGCCGGCGGCAGGTTCGCGAGGTTCATGTCCGCCGTCACCTGCCGGGTGTCGGCGTCCACGTTGGCCTGCTGCGGCTCGATCGAGATCGCGCCGACGCGGTAGCGGCGGCTGATCGTGAAGCGGACGACCCGGACATAGCGCATGACCTTGCGCCAGTCGCCGTGGTGCGCGGTCAGCAGCGCCTCGTAGATGGCGCGGCTCTTCGTGCCCATGTCCCCGCGCATCAGGTGCGTCTGCGAGAAGTCCGGCGCCCCGCCGCAAAACTCCTGGAGCAGGCGCTCTCGGTGGCCCCGCGGCACGAGATAGATCGGATTGGTCTTGAGGTCGCTCGACACCGTGCTCGCGATCTCCTCGGGCTCGAGGTGCGCGTAGGTGTCGAGCTCCTCGCGTCCCCCGCGCGGGCTGCCGAAGCCGAGGCCGCCCCCCTCGAGCTCGTGGCGGGGGAAGACCCACGCGAAGCGGTAGAGCGCCCCCTCGGGCGTCTCGGAGTAGACCTCGAGTCCCTTGAACATCAGGTCGGCGATCGAGGTCTTGGCCGACCCGTTGGGGCCGTGCATCAAAACGAGCTTGTCGGCGCGCCCCTCGTTGGCGAAGGAGCGGATGGCACGGTAGATCGCGTCGGTCGCCCGCTCCTGTCCGACCACCCGCTGTCGCTCGGCATCCTGCGGCAGGCCGTCGAAGAGCCGGTGGCGGGTCACCTTCTGGCCGAGGTGCTCGACCTCCCCGGAGCCGAAGTGCTCGATCATGTCGCGCACGTACTGCGCCGCCGACCGGAGCATCCGGCGCGGATGCTCCCGGACCTCCGCGAGGTACTCCCAGAAGGAGCGGATGCGCCGCTCGCCCTGGAACTGCTCCCGGATGCGGCTGGAGAGGCCCGAGAAGGGGTCGCTTTCTGCCATCGGCCCCGATCCTAGCAGCGCTCCCCCCCGGGGGAGGCGCCGGGGCGGCGGCCGCACGCGGATGTCCGATAATGGCGGTTATGGTGTGTTGTGGGGGGTGCGGGGGGAGTTCGCGAACATGCCGGGGCGCTCGCCGTCCGGCGGTCCCGCGTGACCCTCGACCGGCTCGGCGTCGTACCCGAGAGCGCGCAGTTCGCGGGCGAATTCGACGGCGTAGCCGTGCAGCGCAAAGACCTGGGTCGGGGCCACCGCGCGCACAAGGCCCAGCAGTCCGTCGAAGTCCGCATGGTCCGAGAGTCGGATCGCCTCGTGGATCCCCTGGCCGATGGTGCGGTCGCCCCAGCCGGTGACGGCGGCGACGCGGAGCGGCGCGCGCGCCCGCACCTCGGCGCTGCGCCGGGCGCGGGGGGGGACGAGCAGCGCCCGGCCGCGGGTCGCCTCGCGGGTGAGCCTCCGCGCGCCGGGAAAACGTACCCCCTGTTCACGATAGACCTCGCAAAGGTCCCAGATCGAGCCGTGCACGTCGGTCGGCACCCCGGCCGCCGCCAGGGCGGCGAGGACCTCCTGCCCCTTGCCGAGCGCGTAGGCCAGCAGGAGGGGCACCTGCCCCTCCGAGAGCGCCGTGCGCGCGAATGCGACGAGACGCTTGCGCTCTTCCGCGGCTGGCGGGAAGCGGTGGTCGGGGCGGCCGTACGTGGCCTCCGTGATCAGCAGGTCGGCCGGGCGGGGCCGCGCCGGCTCGCAGGTGAGGCCGCCCTCGGCCCGGAAGTCGCCGCTGTAGAGCAGCGATCCGTGGGGGCCTTCGATGTGCACCATCGCGGAGCCCAGGATGTGTCCCGCCGGCAGCAGCGTCAGGGAGAGGTCCCCCACCGCGTAGGGCGCGTCATAGTCGAGTTCGATGAATCGGGGTCCGGGGCCCGCCCGCCGCCGCACGAACTCCGCCGTCGCGGGCGTGCAGAGGATCGTCTGGTGGCGCGCCACGTGGTCGCCGTGGGCGTGCGTGACGACCCCGAGAGTCTTCGGCCGCTTCGCGTCGAGCCAGAGCAGCCCCTGCTCGATCTCGATGCCGAACGGATCGAACCGGACCCGCGGCGCCCGCCTCATCGCCCCGGGCGCTTCTGCAGGTAGGCGAGGATCTTGAACACCAGGTGGGCCGCCGCGAAGTCCGAGATCGCGGACGGCGGCTCCGGGAGCAGTTCGACGACATCGAACGCGACGACGTCGCGCCGCAGGCAGACTTCGCGCAGCAGCGCGAGCGCCTCCCACCAGCCGAGCCCCCCCGGCTCCGGCGTGCCGGTGCCGGGGATCACGGAGGGATCGAGCCCGTCGAGGTCGAAGGTCAGGTAGACCCTCTCCGGCAGCGCGTCGACGACGTCGGCGATCCAGCGGGCGGGCGGTTGCCCGAAGAGATCGCACGCCCGGAAGGGGCGGATGCGCGTATCGCCGCGCATCGCCGCGTCGTCCTCCGGCGAGATGGCCCGAAGGCCCACCTGCACGAGCCGCCCGACCCGCGGATCGTCGAGCGCCCGGCGCATCACGCATCCGTGGCCATACCGCGTCCCCTCGTAGGAGTCGCGCAGGTCGGGGTGCGCGTCGATCTGCAGGATGCCGAGGCCCCCGTGCCGGCGCGCGGCGGCGCGGATCGCGCCAAGGCTGATGCTGTGCTCGCCGCCGAGCAGGCCCACGATGCGACCCTCGCCCAGCTGCCCCGCGCAGATGCCCTCGATCCGCGGCGCGAGCATGTCGGGCATCCCCTCCTCGCAGACCGGGTCGAGGGTCAGCACGCCGGCGTCGAGCGGCCGGAGCTCGGTCTCCTCCTCGAAGAGTTCGACCTGCCCCGACGCCGCCAGCAGCGCGGCGGGCCCTTGCGCGGTCCCCTTCCGGTAGGTGGTGGTCCGCTCGTAGGGGACCGGCAGGATCGCGAATCGGGGGCTCTTCGCGACGCAGGGCTCGCCGCCGAAGGGAAAGGTCACTCGATCTCCGCGTCGGTGTCGGTGTCCTCGAAGTCGGGACGCTTCGCGAGCGGCTGCATCAGGCTCCGCTTCGCCTTCACCGCCTCGAGGAACATGTCGGTGACCGCCTGGACGACGTTCGCGCGCGTCGCCCGGTCGCTCTCGCCGAGCGGGATCTGTCCGCCCGCCATGCGCCCGTGGCCCCCGGCCGTCCCCATGACCCCCACCGCGCGCCGCGCGATCCGACCCGCATGCGCGTTTCCCTCCGAGCAGCGCACGCTCAGCAGCAGGCTGCCGCGGCAGATCGCCGTCACGAGCGTCCAGCGCACGTCCTCGCAGCGCAGCAGGAAGTCGGCCATCTCGGCGACGAGGTCGGGGTTGTCGATCGAGCCCAGGTGCGAGAAGATCGCGAAGTCGCAGAGGAAGGCGGTCTCGATCGCGCGCTGGAAGACGCGGAAGTAGGAGCGCGGGACGCGCGCCTTCTCGATCTGCGCGAGGATCGCCATGTCGCCGTAGGAGAAGAGGCTCTGGTAGGCCGCGATGTCATGGGAGGTGGCTTCGTCGCTCAAGTCGTGGGTGTCGCTCTTGATGCCGTACATCAGCGCGGTGGCGACGGCGCTCGGGAGCGGGACGCGGTTCTCGAGGAAGAAGTTCGCGACGATCGTCGACGTGGCCCCCACCTTCCGTCCCACATCCCAGTAGAGCACGTTCTCCGGCCGCTCGCGCGCGTCGTGGTGGTCGATCACGACCTCGGCGCCGCGGCCGAGCGGTACGGACGTGTGGCCCGCGCCGGGCTGGGTGTCCACGAGGGTGAGCAGGTCGCACTTCTCGTAGTCGACCTTCGAGGCGGGGACCACCTCGGTCTGCAAGAGCCGGAGCATCGCGCGGTTCTCCGCGCGCCCGACGATGCCGCCGAAGACGATCCGGGAGTCGATGCCGAGGAAGCGGCGGTAGAGCGCCTGCATCCCCATCGCCGATCCGATCGAGTCGGGGTCGGGATTGTTGTGCACCTGCACGAGCGAGGATCGCCGTCCGCGCACGGCGTTGATCAGCGCGAGAAGACGCCGGTCGCGTCCGGAGGCGGGCGTTGCCGTCACCGCGCGCGCCCCTTGACGAACTCCCAGAGCAGGCGCACGCCGTAGCCGGTCGCGCCTCTCCGCACCATCCCGTCGTCGCGGTCGGTCCACGCCACGCCGGCGATATCGAGGTGCGCCCAGGGCAGGCCTGCCGTGAACTCCTTCAGGAAGGCCGCCGCGGTGCAGGCGCCGCCATAGCGCCCCCCCGCGTTCTTCAGGTCGGCGTGATGGCCCTTCATCATCTCGGTGTAGCGCGGGTAGAGCGGCATCGGCCACGCCTGCTCGCCGCACCGCTTCCCCGCCTCCGCGATCTCCTGCACGAGCTTGTCGTCGCTGCCGAAGAGGCCGCACGCGGCGTCCGCCAGCGCGACGGCGCAGGCGCCGGTCAGCGTCGCGAGGTCGATCATCGCCGCCGGCTTGCTCTCCGCCGCATAGGCGAGGGCGTCGCAGAGCAGCAGCCGCCCTTCGGCGTCGGTCGAGTGGATCTCGATCGTCTTCCCGTTGCGCGCGGTCACGATGTCGCCGGGGCGGTAGGCGGCGCCGTCGGGCATGTTGTCGGTGGCCGGCACGAGCGCGTGCAGGTTCACCTTCGGCCGGAGCGCCTTGACGAGGTGCATCAGCCCCATCACCGCCGCGCCGCCGCACATGTCGAACTTCATCTCTTCCATGCCCTGGGAGGGCTTGATCGAGATGCCGCCGGTGTCGAAGGTGACGCCCTTGCCGATCAGCGCCAGCGTCGGGCCCTTCGCCCCCGCGCCGCGGTACCGGAACTCGATGAGCCTCGGCTCGTTGAGGCTGCCTTGGGCGACCGCGGCGAATGCCCCCATCCGCATCCGGACGATCTCCGTGCGGGTGTAGGAGCGCACGCGCATGGGCCCGCCGGCCATCTCCTTCGCGCGCCGCGCGAGGTAGATCGCGTGGGCGGTGTTGGGAGGCAGGTTGCCGAGGTCGCGGGCGTAGGCGACCGCGTCATGGATCGCGGCGCCCTCGCGGACTCCCCGGGCGAGCGCCGCCCCACCCTTGGCGCCCGGCTCCGGCGCGATTTCCACCGCCGCCAGCTTCCGCGCGCTCGCCGCGCTCTTGCACCGGTCGAAGACGTAGCTTCCGAGCCCGGCGGCTTCCGCGACGGTGCGCGCCGCGTCGGGGCCGGTGCGCCCCGGCGGGAGCAGGAAGCATGCGCGTCCGACCCCGCGCGACTCGAGCGCCCGCGCCGCGACCGCGACGGCGGAACGGAAGCCGTCGTCTGTGACCTTCTCCGGGTCGCCGAGGGCCACGAGCAGCAGGCGGCGCCCCCCCGTGCCGCCCCTGAGCAGGAGCGTCTCCCCGGCCTTGCCTGTGAACTCCCCGGCGGCCACGGCGGCCTCCGCTTCGCGGGAGAGCAGCGGATCGGGCACCGGCAGCTTGGCAAGCGCCGACTTCTTCTCCGGGCGGAAGAGGACGAACGCGTCGGCCCGGGAGGAGGCCGCCGTGACGGACTTGAACCTCATGGGGCAGAGATTCTAGCGGATCCCCCCCCAACCGCCGCCGGTTCGCGCCTCGTGCGGTGAAGGGCCCCCGCGGCCGGCGCGCACCTCGCGCCGCCGCCAAGAGCCTCTCGGGGCCCGCGGCCCCCGCACGCCCCCCGCGCCCCCCCGGGGAGGCGCCTAGCGCCGGTAGCCGAGCGAACGGAAGATCTCGAAGATGTCGCTCCAGGTCGGGAAGGGCTTCTGGTGCACCGACTTGAACTCGTTCACCGCGTTGATGAACTCGAGCACGTCGGCGTCGAGCACGTACTCGTTGATGCGCCGCTCGACCTTGCGTCGCTCCCCCTCGGGGGCGGCGGCGCGCCTCTCGAGGGCGACCGGAACGTTCCTGCGGCGCCGGTCCACGCCGGTGCGGCGATCCGATGCAGCCTGGGCGCGCTGATCGGGCGTGGTGTCCTTGCGCTTGGGGGAGCCGCTACCTGACATCTCGGATCTCGAAGAGCCGTACCTCTATCGGATCCGATTTGCGGCCCTCTTGAACCTCGACGTCGGGCGCCTTGTACCGATGCGGGACTCCCTCCCGCCCCGGCAATTCGACATAGACCTCGTAGCTCCCGGGGCGAAGAGGCGTGCCTTCGCTCATCCAGCGCGTCTCCTCGCCGGATGCGACGTGCACGAGATGGACCGGCGGCTGTACGACCTGCCTCCGCTCTCCTTGGATCTCGTCGAAGAAGGCGAACCGCAGGTAGCCGGTCCCGTGGATGAGCAGGTCCAGCGGGAGGCCGCCGGTGCCCGGCTGGATCGAAACGGGACGGGGGGGCGTCGTCCCGGTGACCCGGCCCGGTTCGGGCCAGATCCAGAGCTCGCCCTGCGGGACGCCGCGAATGCGATAGGTGCCGTCGGGCTTGCAGATGGCGCGCTTGACGAGCACGTACTCATCGCGCTTCAGCGTCGGATGGAAGGCCTTCCTCGCGAGGTGGACGCGGACGCCGTCCTCGAGCGCCGCGCCGCTCTCGTTCCGCACGGTCCCGTAGATCTCCGCACCCTCGGCGAGGGTGATCACGCCCGCGTCGGCCTCCTTGCCCCCCTCGACGACCACTTCGACCTCCTGGTCCACGAGGTTGCCGTAGCGGATGGCGAGCGTGTAGCGGCCCTCCGGTACCTGGTAGAGCGCGAACGCGCCCTCGCTGCCGGTCGTGCGGATCTGGTGCGTCTGAAACCCCTTGGGATAGACCTCGACGAAGAAGTGCTCCAGCGGCTCACCGTTCGGCCGCAGAACCCTCCCGCGCACGCTGCCGCCCCGCCGCAGCCGGATCGTGACCGTCTCCCCCGGTTCGACCAGGTTCCTGCCTTCGGGCGCGACCGGGCCGACGCCGGGCACGTTCGCCGCGACGGTGAATCTCGGCGTTTCGAGCACCTGGCCGCCGAGGCCGCCGAAGCGCGCGACGCCCCGCTCGTCGGTCAGCATGCGACGCCCCGCCTTCGTACGCGGCATCGGGTCCGCCACCGGGCGCACCGCGACCTCGATTCCGGGGACCGGCTGCTCGCTCCCCTGCCAGACGACGTGCACCGTGAGGCCGAACCCCTCGTCGAGCTTGTGCGTTCCGAGGTCCCGGTTCTCCCCGGGCAGCAGCGGCGGCTCGTGGAGCCACGGCGCCGGCAGGTGCCCTTCGGGGTAGACCTCGATCGTGAAGGGGCCGGGGATCAGGCCGCGGTACTCGAAGGTGCCGTCCGCCCGCGTCCTGATGTAGAAGCTCTTCAGCTTGTAGCGGCTGAAGACCTCCGACTCGGTGCCCTGCGGCGTGTACTCGACATGGACGCCGCTCGCCGGCGTATCGTCGGCGTAGACGACCCTCCCCTTCGCGCTGCACTCCGGGTAGAGGCGGATCACATGGTCGTCGCTGAACTTCGCCCGCGGGACGCTCGCCCACGCGAAGCCGCGCCTCTCCACCCAGAGGTTCCAGTAGTCGGGAGGCAGCGCCTCGAGCGCGAACGTCCCCTTCTCGTCGGTGACGACGCTGGCACGCTCCATCATCTCCCCCCAGAAGGGCACCTCATCGTCCTTCCGCTTCTCGAGATAGGGGGCGAGCGCGATCACCTTGGCGCCGCGGATCGGTTCGCCGTTGAGGCCGTGGATCACCTTGCCGCGCAGCGTTCCGTGCTCGCGCTTGGCGCGCTGGTCGTCCTCCGGAGGCGGGGGAAGCATCGTCGGCGGGGCATCGATGACGGGGAGGCTCGGAGGGGTGGGATCGCCCCGCATCAGCAGCAGCAGCAGCACGACCTGCGCCAGCGCGGCGAGCAGCAGCAGGGTGATCAGGAGGCGTCGTTGCATGGATGGGCAGGTCGCGTCCGTTCGTGCCCCCGCTCCCCGACGCGCCCCGGAGGGCCCGGTCAGCGGTCGCCCGATTGTATAACGCTGCCGCGGCGGAGGGCGGCCGCGCCGAATTTCTCGCGGACGCGGTCCACCGCGCTGTCGAGGGCCTCCTGCCGGGGACTCTCCCCGGCACCGGGCAGCACGAGCTGACCGGAGAAGTCCGAGACCGCGACGCCGACGAGCCGGACCGGCGTCGGGTCGTCGAGCGCCTCCCACAGCCCGAGGGCCGTCCGCAGCAGCGGCGCCGTGGCCGAGGTCGGGGAGGGGAGCGTCCGGCGGCGCGTGATGGTGCGGAAGGGGGCGAAGCGCACCTTCAGCGTCACGCAGCGCGCGCGCATGCCGCTGTCGCGCAACCGGGTCGCCACGCTGTCGAGCAGCGCCACCAGCGTCGATCGGACCACCTGCGGGTCGGCGACATCCTCGGGGAAGGTCGTCTCGCGCCCGATCGACTTCGCCGCGCGCTCGGTCAGGACCGGGCGCGAATCCTCCCCCCGGGCCAGCGCGACGAGCCCCTCGGCGTGGGCGCCGAAGAGCGGCCGCAGCCGCGCCGCGCCCGCCGCGACGAGGCCCGCGAAGGTCGAGATGCCGAGGCGGCGGAGCGCCTCCGCCCCCCTCCGCCCCACCCCCCACATCCGCTCGACCGGCAAAGGCGCGAGGAACGGCTCGACGCGCTCGGGCCGCACGACGACGAGGGCGTCCGGCTTCTCGAGGTCGCTCGCGATCTTCGCGAGGAACTTGTTCGGGGCGACGCCGACGGAGGCCGTGAGGCCCGTCTCCGCGCGCACCGCCGAGCGGATCGCGCGCGCCGCCGCGACGGGGCCGCCGTGCAGCCTCTCGCTCCCGGAGAGATCGAGAAACGCCTCGTCCACCGAGAGCGGCTCCACAAGCGGCGTGAAGCGACCGAGGATCCCGAAGACCAGGCCCGAGACTTCGAGGTAGAGGTCCATCCTGACCGGCAGGAAGACGCCCTGCGGGCAGAGGCGCGACGCGACCCGGAGCGGCATCGCGCTGTGGACGCCATGGGCCCGCGCCTCGTAGGAGGCGGCGCTGACGACGCCGCGCGCATCCCGGGGCCCCCCGACGATGACCGGCTTGCCGCGCAGCGACGGCTCCTCGCGCACCTCGACCGACGCATAGAAGGCGTCCATGTCCACATGGAGGATCGCGCGCGCGGCCGCCGGCCACTCCATCGCCGCCATCGCCCCCTACCGCAACGCCACCTCGACGAGGCGCGTGATGACCTCGCGGAAGGGGATGCCCGCCGCCGCGGCGGCCTTGGGCAGCAGCGACCGCGCGGTCAAGCCGGGAATGCTGTTGGTTTCGAGAAAGACGAGGGAACCCTCCGGACGCAGGATCAGGTCCGTGCGCGACATGCCGCGGAGCCCGAGCGCGCGGTGCGCCGTCAGCGCGAGCCGCTGCATCTCGCGGGCGACCTCGGCGGCCACCGGCGCCGGCACGATCTCCTCGGCGCCCTGGTCGCTGTACTTCGCGTGGTAGTCGAAGAACCCGGAGGGGGCGCGGATCTCGATGACGGGCAGCGCCTCCGGCTCCCCGTCGTCGCGCTCGAGGACCGCGACGGTGAACTCCCGCCCCGCCTCGCGGCGCTCCACGAGCAGCGTCGCCCCGCCCGGCGCGAGGCGCGCGACCGCCGCGTCGAACTCCCGCTCCCCCCCCACGACCGCGAGGCCAAGCGTCGAGCCCTGGTGCGGGTCCTTGACCACCGCGGGCCAGCCGAGGCGGCGGCCGACCTCGGCGGCGGTGCAGGGCGGGCAGGTCAGGTCGGGGGCGCCCTCGATGCCGTAGGCGCGCAGGAAGCGCTTCGAGCGGATCTTGTCGCGCGCGAGCGCGGAGGCGGCGAGCCCCCCCCCGGTGAAGCGCAGGCCGGCCGCCTGCAAGAGTCCCTGGATCGTGCCGTCCTCGCCGAAGGGGCCGTGCAGCGCGAGGAAGGCGACCTCGCAGCGGCGCGAGAGCAGCGCCCGCGCGCCGTCGAGCGCGCCGCCGACGCCCTCCCCGTCGACGTTCCACAGGCCGTCGCTCCCGATCACGACCGGCAGCGTCGCGTACCGGGAGCGGTCGATGTGCTCGAGCACCTGGCGGCCGGAGCGGAGCGACACCTCGTGCTCGAGGGAGGGCCCGCCATGGACTACCGCAACGACGCGCATCGGATGCCTCGGGGAGTTCTCCGGCGTCCTCTCTCTTCGCGACGCGAGTCTATCACGCGGTGCGCAGGTCGTCGGGCCCCATCGCATGCAGCGGGGAGAGTTCGAGCATCCCCTCCGCGGGCACCGGCCTCCCCGCCTCGCGGTGCCAGCGCCGGTACTCGGCATCGAGGGCGGCGCGCACCGTCTCGGGCGAGTCGGGCCCGTCGAGGTTCTTCAGCGGCGCGTACTCCCTCTCGCGCACCACCTCGACCACCTCGACCGACGGGGCGCGCGGGAAGAGGTCGAAGAGGAAGCGCTCGAACTTCCATGCCGGCCGCCGCCCCCGCGCCCCCTCTGCATCGATCCCCTCGACGTCGCGGCGCGCCCGGTGGATCGGAAGCTCCTCCCGCTGAAGTTCGCGGCGCAGGAAGTCGAGGCGAAAGGCGTGCATCGCGATCGACCCGAGGCGGTAGGCGAGCGCGCCGGAGGGATCCCGCAGCCGCGCGAGGTCCTCCGGCAACTCGGAGTACTCGACCAGCGCCGGGCGCCCGCCCGACTCGACGATGACCCCCACGCGCTCGCCGGGCTCCCGCTTCAGCACGATCTTCGTCGCGATCGGCGACGGCGAGAGCAGCAGGCGGCCGAAGAGATCGGCATCGACGACGTGCAGCAGCGGGTTGTCCACCTGGAAGGTGCAGACGGTCGTGATGCCGCGGTCGGCCCAGCCGTCGAGCACGCGCGCGCTCGCGAGCGCGGAGAGCGCCCCCCCGTGCCCGTCGGGGCTCATGAAGAGGCGGTCGGGCCGCTCGAAGATGAGCCGGCCCTCGTCGTCGAGGGCGGGAAGCTCCTGCTGGCAGGCGAAGAAGAGGCGCTCGCGGCCGATGCCGAAGTGGCCGTTCCGCTCGAAGAACCGGCGGATCGCCGCGTCGGTTCCGGGGGAGGTCGTCACCGCGAGCGGCGGGAAGGTCCCGTGGTCGCGTCCGGCGCGCCGCACCTGCTCCGCGAGCACCTGGAAGAGGCTGCGATCGCTCCTCGGGCCGATCGGGTAGGTCCCCTTCGGGCCCTCCCATCGGAGCCGGCTCGCCTGGCCGCCCGCGAGCAGCGCGAAGGCGACGCGCCCGCGGGAGAGCTCCTCGCGGCCGCGCTGCGCGTGCCGGCCCGGGAGGGACCTCTCCTGGGCGGCCACGTAGGGCAGCGGGAGCGGATGGTCGGGGGGTGCGGGGGCGCGGCCCTCGCCGCGCCGCAGCGCGTCGACGCGGTCGAGGTCGATCGAGTCGAGCTGCGCGAGCAGGTTCGCCCGCGGTTCGGGGGGGAGGGTCTCGATCGCCCGCGCCACGTGGGGCTGGCCGCACGCCGCGAGTCGGTCGTGCAGCGCCCGGCGCCTCATTCGGCGCGCGCGACGAGCAGCGAGACGTTGTGTCCGCCGAAGCCGAGGGAGTTGCTCAGCGCGTGGTCGATGCGCAGCGGCCTCGCCTCGTTCGGCACGTAGTCGAGATCGCAATCGGGATCGGGGGTCTCGTAGTTGATCGTCGGGTGGACGACCCCCTCGTGGATCATCTGGGCGGTCAGCACGAGCTCGAGGCCTCCGCTCGCGCCGAGCAGATGGCCCGCCATCGACTTGCTCGACGAGATCGCGAGGCGGCGCGCGTGGCCGCCGAAGACGCTTTGGATGGCCCGGGTCTCGGCGGCGTCGTTGAGGGGCGTCGAGGTGCCGTGGGCGTTGACGTAGTTGACCCGCTCGGGGTCGGTGGCGCCGTCGCGGAGCGCCCAGCGCATCGCCTTCGCCGGCCCCTCGCCCTCCGGCGTCGGCGCGGTGATGTGGTGCGCGTCGGCGCTCATGCCGAACCCCTTGATCTCGGCGTAGATGCGCGCGCCGCGGCGGCGGGCGTGGCCGTACTCCTCGATCACGAGCATGCCCGCCCCCTCCCCCATCACGAAACCGTCGCGGTCGCGGTCGAAGGGGCGCGACGCCCGGGTCGGGTCGTCGTTGCGCTGCGACATCGCGCGCATGTTCGAGAAGCCCGCCAGCGCCAGCTCGGTGATCGTCGCCTCGGAGCCGCCGGTCACGAGGATGTCGGCTTCGCCGTCGCGCACGGTCCGGAAGGCGAGGCCGATCGCATGGCTCGCCGAGGCGCAGGCGGAGGCGGTGATGTAGTTGGGGCCCCGGAGGCCGTGGCGGATCGAGATCTGTCCGGAGAGCGCGTTGATCATCAGCTTCGGAATGAAGTGGGGCGAGACGCGGCGGGCGGTGCGCTCGAGCAGCACGAGGTGCTGCTGCTCGATCTCGTTGAGGCCGCCGATCCCGCTGCCGATGATCGCGCCGCAGAGGTCGCTGTTCTCCTTCGAGAAGTCGAGCCCGCTGTCCTTCACGGCCTCGTCGGCGGCGATGATCCCGTACTGCGTGAAGAGGTCGAGCTTCTTCGCGTCGCGTCCGAAGACCGGCTCGGGATCCCACGCCCCGACCTCGCAGGCGATCTGGCAGCCGAGGTTCTTCGGGTCGAAGCGCGTGATGCGCCCGGCGCCGCTCCGGCCCGCCTTCGCCGCCGCGCCGACCGCGGCAGCGGAGTGGCCGAGGGCGCAGAACGCGCCCACGCCCGTGATGACGACGCGGCGCCGGGACATCGCTCCTACTTCACGTGGTCGGTGATGTAGCGGATCGCGTCGCCCACGGTCTGGATCTTCTCCGCGTCCTCGTCGGGGATGTTGAGGTCGAACTCGTCCTCGAACTCCATCACCAGCTCCACGGTATCGAGCGAGTCGGCGCCGAGATCCTGAATGAACGAGGTGTCGTGGGTGAGCTGGTCGCGGCTCTTGCCCATCTGCTCGCACACGATCTCGATCACGCGATCTTCGATCTTCTTGATGTCCTCAGCCATCACAGTTCTCCGAGTTCTCTGTTGGCCGCCTCCGGGGCGGCGCATCAGGGTATCTTGCAGGGCGTCGGGCTACCAGCCCCCGCCGATGGTCATTCCGCCGTCCACGGCGATCACCTGGCCGGTCACGTAGGAGGCGGCGTCGCCGGCGAGGAAGCAGACGACCTTCGCCACGTCTTCCGGCGTGCCCGCCCGCTTCAGCGGCGTCGCCTTGGCGGCCATCGCCGCCGCCTCCTCGCCGAGCACGCCGGTCATGTCGGTCCGGATGAAGCCGGGGGCGACGACGTTGGCGGTCACGTTGCGCGAGCCGAGCTCCTTCGCGATGGAACGGGTCAGCGAGATCAGGCCGCCCTTGCTCGCGGCGTAGTTCGACTGGCCGGCGTTGCCGGTCAGCCCCACCACCGACGAGATCGTGATGATGCGGCCCGACCGCTGCTTCATGAAGGTGCGGTAGAGCGCCTGGATCATCCGGAAGGCCTGCGTCAGGTTCGTGTCGAGGACCGCCTGCCAGTCCTCCGGCGGGATCGCGAGGGCGAGCTGGTCGCGGGTGATGCCGGCGTTGCAGACGAGGATGTCGACGCGCCCGAGGTCGGCGACGACCGCCTTCGCGACCTCCGCCGCCTCCCCCGCGTACCCCCGCACCTGGCCCGAGTCGAACTCGCGCGCGGCCGCGTCGGCGCGCTCCCTCGTCGTGGCCGTCAGCGCGACCGTCGCCCCTTGCGCCCGCAACGACTCGACGATCGCGCGGCCGATGCCGCGCGAACCCCCGGTCACGAGCGCCACCTTGCCTTCGAACGGGCCCGCCGCACTCATGTGCCCCCTCCCTCGCAGCTCTCCACCGGGATGCGCCGGTCGATCTTCTTCGCGAGCCCGGCCAGCACGCGTCCGGGGCCCAATTCGAGGAAGCCGGTCACGCCGTCGCCGACGGCGCGACGCAGGGAGGCCTCGAAGAGCACCGGCGAGGTGAGTTGGCGCACGAGGTTCCGGCGCAGGGTCGCGGGATCCCGGGTCGGCGTCGCGTCGACGTTCGAGATGACCGGCACGCGCGCCGGCGCGAAGGTCCGCGCCGCGATCGCCGCCTCGAGCCGCGCGCGCGCGGGCTCCATCAACGGCGAATGGAACGCCCCGGCGACCTCGAGCCGCACCGCCCGCCGGAAGCCCCTCTCGGCGGCGATCCGTTCGGCCCGCTCCAGCGCCGCGACGTCGCCGCTGACGACGACCTGCCCCGGCGCGTTCAGGTTCGCGACGACGCAGACGCCGCCCTCCGCCGCCGCCGCCTCGCAGATCGCCTCCGCGTCGGCGCGCTCGGCGCCGAGGATGCTGACCATCCCCGAGGGGGCGGCGTCGCTCGCCTGCTGCATCGCCTCGCCGCGCAGGCGCACCAGCGAGATCGCGTCCTCGAGCGAGAGGACCGCGGCGGCGTAGAGGGCGGTGTACTCCCCGAGGCTGAGGCCGAGCGCGACGCCGACCTCCGGCCAGCGGACCCGCCCCTCCTCCTCGGCGACGGCGAGCGCCGCGGCCGAGGTCGCGAGGATCGCGGGCTGGCAGACGTCGGTGCGCACGAGGCGCTCCGCGGGACCGCGGCTGCAGAGATCGAGCAGGTCAAAGCCGAGGGTCTCGGAGGCGCGCTCGAAGATCTCCCGCGCCGGAGCCGACCGCCGGACCGCCGCCCCCCCCATGCCGACGGCTTGGGCCCCCTGTCCGGGGCAGAGCAGACCGAGGGTCACCGCAACTCCCCCAGGCCATGCCGCCCCCGCGTCGCGCTCGCCGCCCGCCGCAAGACGCGCTACTCCTCGGTCTCGATCGAGAACTTCTCGTTGTAGTAGCCGCATTGCGTGCAGACGCGGTGCGGGAGGCGCATCGCCGAGCAGCGGGGGCAGGGACGGAGATTGGGCTTCTTCAGCGCCTGGTGGGAGCGCCGCGTGCGCGTCCGCGCGTGCGAGGTCTTTCTCTTCGGGACCGGCATGGGTTCGACTCCGTCCAAGCCGCGCTCGCCCCGGGTCCGGGGCAGGGCGGCCCTATCGAAGCCCCGCACGATAAACGGGTCGGGAGGGCCTGTCAAACCGCGGCGAGGGCCTTTGCGACCCGCTCCCGCGCCGCGCCGAGGGCCCCCTCGAGCTCCCCCCGACCCCCCGCGGGAAGCGGCACCCTCCCTTGCGCCATCGCCGGCTTGCCCCCCCCCTTCCCTCCAAGGGGTCGGCAGAGCGCTTGCAGCACCTCTCCGGCCTTGACGCCCAGCGCGAGCGGCCTCTCCGAGACCGCGACGAAGACCGCGGCACCACCCTCCCCGAGGCCGAGCAGCAGCAGCACGCTCTCACCCGCCTTCTGCCGGGCGGTGTCGGCCGCCGCGCGAAGCGCGTCGGCATCGTCGCCGTCGAGGATGCCGGCCACGACGGCGATGTCTTGGGGGCGCGGGGCGCTGGCGAGCCACGCCTCCACCGCGGCGGCCCCCCCCTGCCGGGAGGCCGCGGCCACCTCGCGACGGAGGTCGCGCACCTCCCGTTGCAGCGCGTCGATGCGGGTCGCGAGCGCGTCCGGGGCGCTCTTGAGGGCCTCGGAGAGCCCACGCAGCGTCTGGCGATGACCGGCCGCCAGCGTGAGCGCCCCCGACCCGCTGGCCATCTCGATCCGGCGGACGCCGGAGGCGACCGACCCCTCCTGCACCCAGAGCGCCGCCCCGATCTCGGCGCTCGAACGGACGTGGATGCCGCCGCAGAGTTCGCGGCTCCGCTCGCCGACGGTCACGACGCGGACGATGTCGCCGTACTTCTCGCCGAAGAGCGCCATCGCCCCCTTCGCCCGCGCCTCGGCGAGAGGCATGTTCTCCGTCTCGACGGGCGAGTTGAGCAGCACCTCGTCGTTGACCCAGCGCTCGATGGCCGCCGCCTCGTCGGGGCGCACCGGCTGCGGATGGGTGAAGTCGAACCGGAGACGGTCGGGATCGACCAGCGAGCCCGCCTGCGTCACATGGGTGCCGAGCACCGTCCGCAATGCGGCATGGAGCAGGTGCGTGGCGGTGTGGTTGCGGCGGATGCTCCATCGGCGCGCGCCATCGACGCGCAGGTCGATCCGGTCGCCGCTCTCGAGGACCCCGCGCACCACCCTCCCCGAGTGGAGGATGTACCCCTCGATCCGGCGCGTGGCCTCGACGACGAAGAGGCCGTGGGGCCCCTGGATCTCCCCCTGGTCGCCGACCTGCCCGCCCGACTCCGCGTAGAAGGGCGTCGCGCGGGCGATCAGGCGCACAAGGCCGTCCGCGGGGGCGACCCGGGAGACCGGCGCCTCCTCGCGGATCAGCGCAACCACTTCGGACTCGGCGCGCTCCGCGGTGTAACCGACGAATTCGCTCGCGGCGGTCTCGCGCTTGATCGCGGTGATCGCCGTCGCGACGAAGACCTCGCCGTGCATCGAGGAGCCTTCGCGGGAGCGCTCGCGCTGCGCCCCCATGCTCCGGTCGAAGCCCGCACGGTCGACGGGGATTCCGCGCTCGGAGCAGATCTCCTCGCAAAGCTCGAGCGGGAAGCCGTGGCTGTCGTAGAGGACGAAGGCGGTCTCGCCGGGAAGCGTTCGACCCCCCGGCCCCCCCCCGTTCGCCCCGAGCGAGGCGATCTCCCGCTCGAGCAGCGTCATCCCGGTCTCGAACGTCTCGCGGAACTTCTCCTCCTCGGCCTTCAGGAAGGCGGCGGCGGCGGCCTGTGCGCGGGCCACTTCGGGATAGGCTTCGCCCATGATCTCGACGACGACGGGGACGAGCGCGTGGAGGAAGGGGCGATCGATGCCGAGGGCGATGCCGTCGCGCACCGCGCGGCGGAGGATGCGGCGCGCGACGTAGCCGCGCCCCTCGTTGGAGGGCTTGACGCCGTCGGCGACGAGGAAGACCCCGGCGCGCGTGTGCTCCGCGATGCGCCGGAACTGCTGGCCCATCGGGTGTTCGTAGGTGTAGCGCTGCCCGCTGACCTCCGCGAGCGCGTGGATCAGCGGGAGGAAGAGGGCCGTTTCGAAGTTGCTCCGCACGCCGTGCAGCACGGCGAGGATGCGCTCGAACCCCATGCCGGTGTCGATGTTCTTCTGGCGAAGGGGTTCCAGTTCGTTGCGCCCGGTGCGGTTGAACTGCGTGAAGACGATGTTGCCGATCTCGCAGTAGCGCTTCGCCTCCGGGTCCGCCTCCTTCCCGGGGCTGCCGAAGTCGTAGAAGATCTCGGAGCAGGGGCCGCAGGGGCCGTTGGGCCCCTCCTCGGGCGCGTTGGCCGGCCAGAAGTTGTCCTTCGCGCCGAGGCGCCAGATGCGCTCCTTGCGGATGCCGACCTCCTTCTCCCAGACCGCGTAGGCCTCGTCGTCGTCGAGGTAGACCGAGACCCAGAGGCGGTCGGCCGGAAGGCGGATCGACTTCGTCAGGAACTCCCACTGCCAGAGGATCGCCTCGCGCTTGAAGTAGTCGCCGAAGCTGAAGTTCCCGAGCATCTCGAAGAAGGTCTGGTGGTAGAAGGTGCGCCCGACGTTGTCGAGGTCGCCGGTCCTCAGGCACTTCTGCGCGGTCGTCGCGCGCTTGAACGGGAGGTTGCCGACGCCGAGGAACATCTCCTTGAACTGGTTCATGCCGGCGCCGGTGAAGAGCAGCGTCGGATCGTTGCCCGGCACCAGCGAGTCGCTGGGCCAGCGCGTGTGCCCCTTCTTCTCGAAGTGCGAGAGGTAGGCTTCGCGCAGTTCGTCGGGCTTGAGTCCCTTGGGCGTCATGGGAAAGGGCAAGTATAGGAGAGCGACGGCAACCCGTCGCCTCTTGCGGGCGTTCGCCGGACCGTACGAAGGCACGAGGAGACGGCCAGCCGAGTGGAGTCCGCCCGGCCGCCGCCTCGCTCGGTCCGCCCCGCCCGCTACTCCTCCGCGATGCGGCTCTCCCTGCCGTTCGCCACGCCCGCGACCGCGCCCGACCCCTCCCCGTCGTCGCCCGCCGAACCGCCGGGCGGAACGGCGCCGACGCCGACCGCCAGCCGCACCTCGTCGCCGATCGCCTTGATCAGGTCGGGGTTCTCGATCAGGAACTGCCGCACCTTGTCGCGGCCTTGGCCGAGACGGGTCTTGCCGTGGCTGAACCAGGCGCCCTGCTTCGTCAGCACGCCGCAGTTCGACGCGAGGTCGACGAGATCCCCCTCGCGGCTGATGCCCTGGTTGAAGAGCACGTCGAACTCCGTCATCCGGAAGGGCGGCGCGATCTTGTTCTTGACGACCTTCGCGCGGACGCGGTTCCCGACGATGACCTCGCCCTCCTTGATGCTGCCGATGCGGCGCAGGTCGATGCGCACGCTCGCGTAATACTTGAGCGCGCGGCCGCCCGGCGTCGTCTCGGGGCTGCCGAACATCACGCCGATCTTCTCGCGGAGCTGGTTCGTGAAGATGAAGCAGGTCTTCGAGCGCGCGACCACGCCGGTGAGCTTGCGCAGCGCCTGGCTCATCAGCCGCGCTTGCAGGCCGACGTGGCTGTCCCCCATCTCGCCCTCGATCTCCGCCTTCGGCACCAGCGCCGCGACCGAGTCGATCACGACGACATCGACCGCCGCCGAGCGCACGAGCGTCTCGGCGATCTCGAGCGCCTGCTCCCCGTTGTCGGGCTGCGAGACGAGCAGCTCGTCGAGGTTGACGCCGATCTTCCTCGCGTAGGTGGGGTCGTAGGCGTTTTCCGCGTCGATGAAGGCGCAGACGCCGCCCTGCCGCTGCGCCTCGGCGACGATGTGGCTGCAGAGCGTCGTCTTGCCCGACGCCTCGGGCCCGAAGATCTCCATGATGCGGCCGCGCGGGACGCCGACGCCCCCGAGCGCGATGTCGAGGGAGAGGGCGCCGGTCGAGATGCCCTCGATCGAGTGGTTCGCCCTGTCGCCCAGGCGCATGATCGCGCCCTTGCCGTACTGCTTCTCGATCTGGTTCAGCGCAAAGCCGAGCGCCTCGTCGCGGCTCTTGCTCTCGTCCCTGCTCCCCGTCCCCTTGCCGGACGGGGACGACTTGGTGCTCCTCGAAACCATCGGGGTCTCCTCGGTATGGGCTCCTGGCCCGTAGTGGCCGTCTCCGCGCACGCGCGCCTACTAATAAAGACGCGACCCGGTTACATAGCAGGAGGCAGGGACAGGCTGGAGGCCGAGGGAGGGCGCGCGGCGGCCTCCTACCTCAGGCCTCCCCGCCCGCGCCGCCGAGCGGCAGGTCCGCGAGCGGTTCGTGGACCGCGCCCTCCGGCGAGAGCGTCGACTTGTAGAGCACCACGTCCCTCACCGCGGCGCTGCCGAACGGTGAGTCGGTCTCGAAGATCTCGCGTCTTAGCCGCTTCGGGGAGGCGAACCGGCCGATCGTCACATGCCCCTTCCAAGGGCGCGCCTCGCGGGGGAAACCGACGGGCACGAGGGCGGCCTCGATCCCGGCCGCCAGCACCCCTGCCGCGAGCCCCCCCTTCGACAGGCCGGCCCAGACGATGCTCGCCTCCTGCCGCTTCGGGAAGGCGCCCAGACCCGCGATCTCGATCTCGAAGGCGGGGTGCGTCGCAATGATCGGGCGGATCGCGTCGACGATTGGCGCCGGGTCCTCGATGTCGCCCAGGAATCGCATCGTCAAGTGGATCGCCGACGGCTTCAGGGCGACGAGTCCGGGGAAGAGGCGCGCCGCCTCCGCGACGCGGTTGCGCACCTCCTCGGGCAGGGTAACGGCGAGAAAGGCCCGGATCGTCATGGATGCGCCGTGAACCTCAGGAACTCGTCGAAGCGGGCGTCGATCTCGGCCCGCGTCAGCCGCCGGAAGCGGTTGAGGCTGAAGTCTTCCACATTGAAACTCGCCATCACGCTGCCATAGATCATCGCACGCCGCAGGTGCTCCTCATCAACCTCGCCCGCCTGCGCGAGATAGCCCATCACGCCGCCGGCAAAGCTGTCTCCCGCTCCGGTCGGGTCGACGACGTGCTCGAGCGGGTAGGCGGGGATCGCGTAGAAGTGGTTGTGGCTGAAGAGGAAGGCGCCATGCTCCCCCTTCTTCACCATCACGATCCTTGGCCCCAGTTCGAGCATGCGCCGCCCCGCCCGGATCAGGAAGGGCTCCTTGGTGACCGCCCGCGCCTCGGCGTCATTGAGGATCACCATGTCCACGCGCCGCAGCATCGCGAGCAGGTCGTCGTAGGCGCTCTCGATCCATAGGTTCATCGTGTCCATCGCCCGCAGCACGCCGGGGCCGACCTGGTCGAGCACGGCCCCTTGGAGCGCCGGAGGGGAGTTCGCGAGGAAGACGAACGGGCTGTTCCGGAAGGCCTGCGGAACCCTCGGAGAGTATCCCTCGAGCACGTTGAGCCTCGTGTCGAGGGTCTGCGCCACGTTCAGATCGCCGGTGTAGCGGCCGCTCCAGCGAAAGCTCTTGCCGGGCGCGACTTGCAGGCCGTCGAGCAGGATCCCGCGCCCCTGCAGCAGCGCCCGGTCCTCGGCCCGGAAGTCCTTCCCGACCACGCCCACCAGCCGGACCGGCCCGAAGAACGACGCGGCGACGGCGAAGTAGGTCGCCGCGCCGCCGAGCACGTCCTCGACGCGGCCCGACGGAGTCTCGACGGTGTCATAGGCGAGCGTTCCGACTACGAGGAGGGACACGATGCGGTTTCTCCGTCTCGCGGAACAGTGTCGCCGCCCGCCCGCGTCCGCGCCAGCAGCAGTCCTCCCGGCAGCGCGATCGCCGTGTGGAGGAGGCGGTAGGTGAACGAGAGGGCGACCGCCCCGCCGGCAGCGACGCCGAGCGGCGGCAGCAGCGCGAGGAAGGCAAAGTCGCCCACCCCCCAGCCTCCCGGCAACCCCGGGATCGCGCTCAACATCTGCGCGATCGGGATCGCCGAGAGGATCGCGAGGGCGGGCAGCGTCAGCCCAAGGGCCCTTCCGTAGCAGAAGAAGGCGGCGAGGACGAGGCTGTGGGAGATCAGCGCGGCCAGCCCGGCCAAGATCAGGGGTCCGGGGACGGAGCCGTAGAGCGCCCCGGCCTCCCGGACCTCCCGCATGACAGCGGGGAAGGGGAGGCGGTCGAGGAGGCGCGAGAAGCCGGTGCGCTCCCTCAGGCGCGGCTGCAGCAGCAGCAGGAGGGCGAGGAGTCCGAGCAGCGGAAGGGCGAGCAGGATGGGGCGGGCCGGGCCGAGCCGCGAGGCGTCCGGGAGCAGCAGAAGGCCCGTGGCCGCGATCAGACAGAGCACGAACATGCCGACGATGCGGTCCGCGACGACGGTGAGGACCGCCCGCGCCTTCCGGGCGGGGTCAAGGCGACTCACGAAGAGCGCCTTGACGACATCGCCGCTGGCGATGCCTCCGGGCAGCAGCGCCGTGAAGAAAGCCGCGATCCAGCCGAGGCGGAGCACCGCGCCCAGCGGCGCGCGAACGCCCGCCCCCGCGAGCATCAGCGCCCACCTGACGATGGTCATGAGCACGGAGCCGACGTGCAGCGCCAGACCGACCAGCGCCCAGAGGGGCCGTTTCGCGAGATGGGCGAAGGTGCCGAGCAGCCCCTCTTGCGCGTCGCTGGGGCGGGCGATCGTGATCGCCTGCCTGCCGCCCCCCGTCTCGAGGATCACCTCCCCCCCGCCCCCCCCCACGATCCTCCCCCGGTGCTCGCGCCCGTCGGTGTCGGTGACCCTGTCCCGCCAAGGCACGGTCAGCAGCACGACGGCGACCAGCGCCACGCCGACAAGGCGAGCGAAGAGCGACTTCACTTCGTGCCGCCGCTGCCCGCTCCGGCGGCGCGGTAGGCGTTCCATGCGGCGGCGGTCGGCGCGACCCGCGCACCCGTCATCCGCACGAGGGCCGCCTGGGCGTGGTAGCGCACCCCGGAGTCGGAATCGTCGAGGCGGACGACGCAGGCGCGGAAGGCCGCCTCGCCCCCGACCTCGCCCAGGTACTGCGTCAGGTGGCGGCGCACGTCCCCGTCACGTTCCGCCGGGTCGATGGGGTCGAGCAGCCGCAGGGCGGCGACCTCCCGCGCATCCCCGGCGGCGATCCGGGTCAGGACCTCGACGGCGTGGGCCCGGACCAGCGGCGACTCGTCCGCCGGGTCGGGGCCGCCCTGCCGGCCGCAGGCGACCTCGGCCAGCGCCGAGATGACCGACGCGCGGATGAGCGGAGGCGCAAGCTTGTTGGATTCCGTCCGGATCGCCTGCGAAGCGGTTCCCGCGATCGGCCTCGATGCGAGAGCGCGGACCACCTCACGGGCGCTCCTCAGCCCCTGCGGCCTCTCGCGCGAGAGCGCTTGCAGCCGCTCGACCACCTCGCCGATCTTGACCTGCTCCCCTTCGGCGGCCGCCTCCCGCAGCCGCAGCAGATCGAGGGCGATCTCGTGGATCTTCGCCTCCGCTTGCGGCGTCGTCTCGGGCGCGCCTGCGGCTGGCGCCGGCAGCCGGAGCAGGATCCGTCCGAGCTGGTAGCAAGCGACCGCGCGCATGGCCGCGGTGGGGTCGCGCGCGACGACATCGAGCAACGTGTCGACCGCGACCGCCAAGTCCTGGGCGTCGTTGAGCCTGGTTCCGCCAAGCCCCCGCACGCTTCGCTGCACAAGCCAGTGCGAGATGTGGGCCGGCGGCGCGTACTGGTAGCGCGCCATCGCCCGCGACTGCGTCGTCGACTGGACGATCGCCTGCCGGTACCCCGCCACGCCGCGGTCGCGCCCGCGAACGAGATCCCGCAGCCCCTCCCGCATCTCCGCCCGCTTGAGATCCCCCTCGACGCCCGCACACCCGATCAGCGCGGCTGCAAGCAGAACCACCCGGAGGGCCCGACCCATCCCCCCCATTGAACCTCCCGCCACCGACTTAGCCGAGAAACGCGGGCCCGGCTTTGCGGCCCCGCGCTTCTCGGATAGACTGCCGATCCCACGCCGAGGTGGCGGAATTGGCAGACGCGCCAGGTTCAGGACCTGGTTCCCGCAAGGGAGTGGGGGTTCAAGTCCCCCCTTCGGCACCACGGAGCCCCCGACGGGGCTCGGCAGGCTGCAACGCTGGAGGCTGTAGGATGTGAGGAGCTGGATCGAGAGGGGGGCCAGGGCCCCCCACGTCATGCGCCTCTGGCGGGCGTGGCTGGGCGGGGTGCGGCTCGAGAGCCTCTCCGAGCGCGGCTTCCCGCTGCCGGACTCGCTTCGGCGCGACATGCCGCTGCTCGAAGCGGAACTGGACGCGCTGGCGACGCCGATCTCGGACCACACCTCCGCCGACGGCTCGGTGCGTACGCTGCTGCGCCTCTCCGACGGCCTCACCGTCGAGAGCGTGCTGCTGCCCCGCGACGGCCTCTGCGTGTCGACGCAGGTCGGCTGCGCCGTCGGCTGCCTCTTCTGCATGACCGGCCGCGACGGCCTCAAGCGCAATCTCTCGCCGGAGGAGATCCTCGCGCAGGTCGCGCTCGGGCGCCGGCGGCGCCCCGTGCGCCGCGTCGTCTTCATGGGCATGGGCGAGCCCTCGCACAACATGCCCGCGGTCGCCGCGGCGCTCGACCGCCTCGGCCACGAGGGAGGCTTCGGCCACAAGAACCTCGTCTTCTCGACCGTGGGCGACCTGCGCCTCTTCGACCGGTTGCTCGCGCAGCGCGTGAAGCCGGCGGTGGCGCTGTCGCTGCACACCACCGACGGGGAACTCCGCGCGCGGCTGCTCCCGCGCGCGCCGCGCATCGCGCCCGCCGCGCTGATCGAGGCGGCCGACGCCTATGCGCGCAAGACGACCTACCCGATCCAGTACCAGTGGACGCTGCTCGAAGGCGTCAACGACGGCGACGGCGAACTCGCCCGCCTCGGCGACCTGATGCAGCAGCGCCACGGCATCGTCAACTTCATCCCCTACAACGCCGTCGACGGCCTGCCCTACCGGCGCCCCTCGTGGGAGCGCGCCCGCGAGATGGCGCGCACGCTCCACCGTCGCGGCGTGCTCGCGAAGCTGCGCCGCTCGGCGGGGCAGGACGTCGAAGGGGCCTGCGGCCAGCTCCGCGCGAGGCACGCGTCGTGACGCTGCTGCTGCTGCTCCTGCTCGCCGGGGAGGATGTCGGTGCGCTGCGAGCGCAACTCGCAAGCGACGACGTCGCCGAGCGCCACGCCGCCGCCGCCGCGCTCGGCGCGGCCGGCGAGGGGGCGCGCGCCGCCCTCCCCGACCTGATCGACCGCCTCGGCGACGGCGACGGTGCCGTCCGCATCGAGGCGGCGCGGGCGCTCGTGCTCATCGGCGTCGGGAGGGAGGAGGCGAAGCGGCTCATCGGGCGCCTCGAGAGCGTCGACGCCGACCTCGGTCCCCTGCTCGCGGAGGCGATCGCCGGCACCGACGCGGTGGAGATGCTCGTGGAGTGCCCGAGTCCCTATGCGGCGCTCGCCCTCGGGTACATGGGAAGGGCGGGGGTTCGGGGGCTGCCGGCGCTGCTTAGCCGCGCGGGCCAGCCCTACGTCGACGAGGCGATCCGTCGGCTCGCCCCCTGGGGCGCTCCGGTGGTCCCCGAACTCGTGGACCGGCTGCGCATCGGAGAACCGCCGGTGCGCGCGCTCGCGGCCCGCGTCCTCGGGCTCGTCGGCCCGGCGGCGAGGGAGGCGGTCCCCTACCTGAAGGAGGCGACCGCCGAAGGGCCCGACGATCTGCGCGCGGCCGCCCGGGCCGCGCTCGAGAAGATCGCCTCCGCGACGGCGGTGTCCGAGCACCCGCTGCTGCGCAAGCCGGAGGAGTGCAACGCGGAGGCGCCGGCGCGCTTCCGCGTCCTCTTCGAGACGACGAAGGGCGGGATCGAGGTCGAGGTGGTCCGCGCGTGGGCCCCCCACGGCGCCGACCGCTTCTTCAACCTGGTCCGGGTCGGCTTCTTCCGCGGGGCGCGCTTCTTCCGCGTGAAGGAGAACTTCATCGCGCAATTCGGCCTCCACGGCGACAGCCGCGTCGGCGGCCTCTGGCGCGGCCGCGAGATCCCGGACGACCCGCCGCGGCAGAAGAACCTGCGCGGCACGCTCTCGTTCGCGATGGCCGGCCCGGGCACGCGGACGACGCAGCTCTTCTTCAACCTGAAGGACAACGTGGGCCTCGACCCGCAGGGATTCGCGCCGATCGGCCGCGTCACGAAGGGGATCGAACGCCTCGTCGCGCTCCACTCCGGCTACGGCGAAGAGCCCGACCAGCAGTCGATCCAGTACTCCGGCAACGAGTACCTCGACCGGAACTTCCCCGAACTCGACTCCATCCGCGACGCGAGGATCCTCGACGAATGAAACGCGTGGCCCCGCTCCTCCTGCTGCTCGCCGCCTGTTCCGGGGAGACCCCCCCCGCGCCCCCCAGGAACCCGCTCACGCTGACCAACCCGCGCGGCGACCCGGAGAGCGCCCCGTCCTCCTTCCGCGTGCGGTTCGAGACGACGAAGGGCGACTTCGTCGTCGAGGCGGTCCGCGACTGGGCGCCCCGTGGCGTGGACCGTCTCTGGAACATGGTGAAGGTGGGCTACTTCAACGATACGCCCTTCTACCGCGTCAAGCGGGACTTCGTCGCGCAGTTCGGATTCCACTCCGACGCGGCGGTGAACGGCGCGTGGAGCAACGCCTTCATCGACGACGACCGGCCGGGAAAGCAACGCAACGCGAAAGGGATGGTTGCGTTCGGCCAGATGGGCATGCCGAACTCGCGCTCGGTCCACATCTTCGTCAACTACGTCGACAACGGCCACCTCGACCGCGGCTTCCCGCCGATCGGTCGCGTCGTCGAGGGGATGTCGGTCGTCGAGTCGATCTACGCCGGCTACGGCGAGGCCCCGCAGCAGGCCGCGATCGAGCGCCGCGGCAAGGCCTACCTCGACGAACTCTTCCCGAAGATGGACTTCATCGAGCGCGCGTCGATCGAAGGCTAGCCGTCCGCCGCCGACGGCCCGGTCATCGAGCGGACGTCGAGCAGGCGGTCGAGGTCGCCGATGCCCATCGCCTCCGCGACCTCGCGGACCGTCTTCCGCTCCGCGTGCGCCTGCTTCGCGATCTTGGCCGCCTTGTCGTAGCCGATGACCGGCGCGAGCGCGGTGCAGAGCATCAGGCTCTTCTCGAGCAGTTCGGCGCAGCGCTCCGCGTCGGCCTCGATGCCGCGGATGCAGCGGTCGGTGAAAATGCGGGCGCCGTTCGCGAGCAGGCCGATCGACTCGAGCAGCGCGTCGGCCATCAGCGGGAGGCTGACGTTCAGCTCGAAGAGCCCGCCGGCGCCCCCCGCCGTCACGGCGGCGTCGTTGCCGAACACCCGCAGGCAGACCTGCATCAGCATCTCCGACATGACCGGATTGACCTTGCCCGGCATGATCGACGATCCGGGCTGCGTCTCCGGCAGCGAGATCTCGCCGATGCCGCAGCGCGGGCCGCTCGCAAGCCAGCGGATGTTGTTCGCGATGTGGTGCAGCGAGGTCGCAACGGTCTTCAGCGCGCCGCTCAACTCGACCGCCGCGTCCCGGGCCGCCTGCGCCTCGAAGTGGTTGCCCGCCTCGACGAAGGGGATGCCGGTCCCCTTCGCGAGCTTGGCGATGGCGCTCGAAGCGAAGCCCGGCGGGCAGTTGATCCCGGTCCCGACCGCGGTCCCGCCCAGCGCGAGCTCGCAGAGGCGCGGCAGCGCCTCGCGCAGCCGCGCGATGCCGCGCTCGACCTGGGCCGCGAAGCCGCCGAAGACCTGCCCGAGGCGGACCGGCGTCGCGTCTTGCAGGTGCGTGCGCCCGATCTTCAGCACGTCGTCGAAGGCGCGTGCGCGGTCGGAGAGCGCCCGCTCCATCGCCGCGAGGGCGGGCAGCAGCGCCGCCGTCACCTGCTCCGCGCAGGCGACGTGCAGTGCGGTCGGGATCACGTCGTTGCTCGACTGGCCGCGGTTGACGTGGTCGTTGGGGTGGCAGACCTCGCGGCTCCCGATCGGCTTGGCGAGGATCTGGCAGACGCGGTTCGCGATCACCTCGTTCGCGTTCATGTTCGTCGAGGTGCCGGAACCGGTCTGGAAGACGTCGATCGGGAAGTGGCGGTCGAGATCCCCCGCCGCCACTTCGGCGGCCGCCTGCCGGATGCGCTGCGCGAGGGCCGGGTCGAGTTCGCCGAGTTCCGCGTTCGTCGCCGCGCACGCCTCCTTGATGAGCCCCAGCGCGCGCAGGAAGGGGCGCGGCAGCGGCCGCCCGCTGACCGGGAAGTTCTGGACGGCGCGCTGCGTCGTCGCGCCGTAGAGGGCGTCGGCGGGCACGCGCATCTCGCCCATGGAGTCTCGCTCGATCCGTTCGGGCATCGACGCAGTCTACCGCCCCGAAGGCGGGAATCGCTAGACTGTCCCGCCATGTCGCGGGGCGCTCTCCTGCTCCTGCTGCTCGCCGGCTGCGGCGGCGGCCCGCCCCCCCCGGTCCCCCCCGCCCTCCCGTCGCCGGGAGTGCCGTTCGCCTACGTCGACGTGGCCGCCTCCATGGGCTACACGATGCGCAACCGCACCGGCAAGGAGGCGCAGAAGCGCTTCATCCTCGAGGGGACGGCGCCCGGGATCGCCGTCGGCGACTTCAATGGCGACGGCTGGATGGATCTCTACTGCCCGAACGGCAACGACATCGTCCGCTACGACCATGCGCGGCGCGAGGCGGTGCTGCTTCAGGGAGAGAGCGCGCCGCGCAACGCGCTCTACCTCAACGAGGGCGGGAGGCGCTTTCGCGAGGCGGGGAAGGCTTCCGGCGTCGATGATCCGCTCTGGGCGTTCGGCGCGGTGGCGGGCGACCTCGACAACGACGGCGACACCGATCTCTACGTTTGCAACTGGGGGCCCAACCGGCTCTACCGCAACCGGGGCGACGGGAGCTTCGACGAGGTCGCGGGTCCGTCCGGCGCGGCAGGCGATCCGCGCGCGTGGTCCTCGGCCGCCTGCCTCTTCGACTACGACGCCGACGGCGATCTCGACATCTACGTCGCGCAGTATGCCGATGTCGAGCACCTCTTCGCAAGCCCGCACCTGACGACGATGGGCCCGAGCGGCGAGATCGACGGGCGCAACTGTCTCTGGCGCAAGATGCGGGTGGCGTGCGGACCGCTCGGCCTGATGCCGCTCAACGACCTGCTGCTCGAAAACCGCCTCGTCGAGAGCGGCGAGTTGCGCTTCGTCGATGTCTCCGAACGCGCGGGGATTCGCATGACGCCGAACGCCTGTTCGTCGACGGCGGACTCGGAGGGGCCCTTCTTCGGGTTCCAGCCCCTCTCCTGGGACATCGACGGCGATGGGCGGCAGGACGTCTTCGTCACGAACGACCTCGGCCGGAATCTCTGTTGGATGAACCGGGGCGACGGGACGTTCGAGGATCGCGCGGACCTGCTCGGACTCGCGGTGGGCCAGAGCCAGTTCGCGGCGCAGGCGTCGATGGGCGTCGGCCTCGGCGACATCGATGGCGACCTGCGGCAGGATCTCGTGATCAGCGAGTTCAGCCACGACGAGTTCAACCTGCTCACCGCGACGGCGCTCCCCGGAGGAGGCGTCACCTACACCGAGCGGTCGCCGCGCACGGGGCTGCGTGCGATGACCTTCGCGGCGCTCGGCTGGGGAGCGCTGCTGTTCGACCCCGATCTCGACGGCGATCTCGACATCTTCTTCGCCTGCGGACACCTCTTCCCGGAGGTGGACCACTATCCGGAGCTGGCGACGAGCTACCGCCAGTACAACCTCCTCGTGCTGAACCGCGACCGGACGCGACTCTCCCTCGACAACCTCCAAGGGCGCGCCGGGCCGGGCCTCGAACTCAAGAAGTGCACGCGGGCGGCGGTCGTGATCGACTTCGACAACGACGGCGACCCCGACATCGCGACCAACGAACTGAACGACACGCCGTCGCTCCTCCGCTGTGACATCCCGCGCACCGAGGGCCCCCCGCACTGGCTCTCGATCCGATTGCGGGGCAAGCCGTCGGAGCGGGTGCCGCTCGACCCCGCCGGCGCCGTCGTCACCCTCACCGCCGGGGAGGCGACGACGCGGCGCGTCTTCGTGATCGGCAGCTCGTTCCAGAGCAGCGAGGATCCGCGGCTGCTCTTCGGCCTCGGCGCGCACGCGGGCGCCTCCACCGCGGAGGTCCTCTGGCCGAACGGCCGCACGACGCGCCACGAGGGGCTTGAGGCGGACCGCCTGCACGTCGTGGCGTACGACGGTCGCTAGCGCGCCAGCGCGACCGCCCCGAGCCGGTAGCGCCCGAACGCCATCGCACTGCGGAGCGTCGTGAAGGTCCGCGAGGCCGGGTCGAAGATCTCGGCGCTGGCGAGGATGTCGCCGTCGTCGTCGAGGCCGCCGCAGACGAGCACGCGGCCGTCGTGCAGCGTGACCTGGCCGTGCAACGCGCGCGCGCTGCCCATCGGGCACACCGCCGTCCACGCGTCCGTCCGCGGATCGTAGAGATGGGCATAGGCCGAGGCTCTCCGCATCTGGCTCCACCCCCCGGTCACGAGCACGCGCCCGTCGGCGAGACGGCTCGCCCTCGCGCCCATCGAGTGTGCGTTCGGCATGTCGGCGATGCGGGTGAAGGTGCCGCGGGCCGGGTCGAAGATCTGCACGAACGCGGTGTCGAAGCCCCCGGCCACGAGCACGCGTCCGTCGAGCAGCAGCGTCGCCGTCGACGCGTCGCTCACCATCTGCCCGGCGGAGACGAACGCGTCGGCCTTGGGATCGTAGATCTCGAACGCGCGACCGGTCTTGTTGTCGCCGCCGAGGATCAGCACGCGGCCGTCCTGGAGCGTCACCGCACGATGCAGCACCCGCGCCGCCGCCATCTCCGGCCCGACGACGAACCTCCGCGTCCCGGGATCGAAGACCTCGCTCGACTTCAGCAGCGCGCCGCTCCCGTCGGTCCCCCCTGCGAGCAGCACGCGCCCCTCTGCGAGGGCCGCGGCCGTGTGACCCTGCCGTGCCGCGTTCATCTCCGGCAGCGTGGTCCACGTGTCGCTCCCGCCGTCGTAGAGGTAGGCCTTGCGCGACGCCTTCCCGGTCCCGGGGTCAATGCCCCCGGCAAAGAGCACGACCGCCCCCGACACCGGCGCGATGCCCTGGTCCCATCCGAGGCCGCCGCCCGGAATGCCGGAGCCCTCGACGGCGACATAGGATTCCGAATCGAACTCCTCCGCCGGCGAGTAGTCATCCGGCATGTCGGAAACCTCCCGGACCACCCATCTCGTATAGGCGTTCGCGGCCTTCCGCGCACCCTTGTCGGGCAACCCTCCGCCGATCAGCACCATCGGCCTGATCACGTGGTACTCGCGGTGCGAGTCCCCCGGGCATCCGCCGAGCGTTCCGAGCGCTGCCGCAAGCAACCACCGCACATGTCCTTGCATCCGCGACTCCTGCGCGCGAATTCTATCCACCCCGTCGCTCGAAGCGATAGAGCCCGTCGTCCGACGGCAGCTAACCGCCACGGTCGAGCCCGGTGCCCGGTTCGATGAGGCCGCGCCCCCCCACCCGGGTCCGACCCTGCGCGCTCGGCGACGCCGTCCGCCGCCTCGCGGAGAGGGGACTCGGGCGCCACCTCCCGGTCGGCGCGAAGCCGTGACGAGGAGCGCTACTCGATCCGCGCAAGCCCGTCGTCGGAGACGAGGCGGACGCCCCCGTCGAGGCGCGTGCCCGGCTCGACGACGGCGAGCACGGAGCCGCCCCACCCCGCGCCCACCATCCGGGCGCCGTGGACCCCGGGCGTGCGCGCGAGGTCGTCGACGATCGCGTCGAGGGCGGGGTGACCGCAGCGGTAGAGGTCGCGCAGGCTCTCGTGGCTCTCGTAGAGAAGGGCTCCGAACGCCTCGACATCGCCTCGATCGAGCAGGTCGATGGCGCGCCGCACGCGTTCCATCTCGCCCCTTACGTGGCGATGTGCGGGGGTCCCGGGGGTCGAGGCCTCCGCGCGCCGCTCCCCGTAGGGGGTGTCGGCGAGGCGCCGTGCGATGCCGGAGTCGAAGAGCAGCAGGTCCATCTCCGGCAGCGGCAGGTGGAAGAAGGTGCGATCGGCGCAGTCGAGCACGAGCACGTTGCCCGCGATGGCGCAGGCGGCGACGCACTGGTCCATCGGACCGCAGGGGACGCCGGCGGCCTCCTGCTCGGCGCGCTGGCAGAGCGCCGCGAGTTCGAGGGGCGCGAGATCGCAGATCGCGCCCGCGACCGCGACCTCGAGGGCCGCCGAGGAGGCGAGTCCCTTCCCCTCCGGAAGCGTCGACGAGATCTCGAGCCGGCCCGGGAGGCACCCCCCGACCCCCCCGATGACTCCGTGGATCAGGCGGAGCCAGTCGCCGCCGGGGGGGTGGCCCTCCGACTCGATCTCCCACGCTTCGCCCGGCGTGTAGCGCACCGTGGTGCGCATGTGGATCGCGACCGGCAGCACCGTCCCGCCCTGGTGGTCGACCTGCTCGCCCAGCAGGTTGACCCGGCCCGGCGCGCTCGCGATGCGCGGGTTCATTTGGCCCAGTGCTTCTGCACGTGCTTCTTCAGGTCGTCGGCGGAGCCGGGGTACTTCGAGAGGTCGAGCGGCGGGATCGTCGTCGTCGACTTCTCGAATTCGGAGACCCAGCGCTTGTAGATGCCGCCCAGCGTCGCCTTGCCGAAGAGCATCATGTGGCAGTAGGCCCACGCGGTGACCTGCGGATCGATGCTCTCCGCGTTCATGAAGTCGGCATTCGTCAGTTGGACGAGCGACTCGAGCGGTGTCATCGGGTCCGTCCGCGCTTTCGCCGCGATGCGCTCCGCGAAGACCGCATGCGCCTCGTCGGCCCCCTTGCCGGTGCGGCCGGCGCTCTCCATCAGCGCCATGAGGCCGGTGCGCAGCCAAGGAGGCGCGCCCGCCGGGAGGTCCCGGTGCATGGCCGCATGGGCGACCGCCGCGTAGAGCCGACCCTGCCAGACGGCGAGCGCCTCCTTGTCGGCCGGAGGCGGCAGGGCGACGACGCGCCGCGTGAAGATGTCGTAGACGGCCGGCGGTGCGCCGAAGGCGTGGCACTCGCCCGCGAATTCCGCTTCGGGGACGACCGTGATCCGGACGGGAGGCGCCTTCTTCGAATCGCCGACGCCGACCCGCCCCCACTGCTTGTCGAATTGCGCGAGGCTCTTCGCGACCGCCTCGGCGACCTCCGCCTCGGGCGCCATCACGACGGCCACCCCCTTGCAGGTCGCGCTCGCGGCGCCGGGGCCCGGTTCCGCCGCCTTCCATCCGCCGTCGGCGAAGACGACGGAACGGGCGATCTCCTCCGCCAGCGGACGATAGCTCTCGAAGCCGCCCTCGCGCACCGTCAGCACCAGCGTGTAGGCCTCGCCGCGCTGCTCGAAGGCGATGATGTAGTCCACCGAGCCGGGCACGCGCTCGCGGACGAGCATGCGGGGCGGGTCGTCGCCGACGCGCTCGCCGCCCTGGATGTTGGGGTAGGAGCGCTTCCACGTCGCGAAGATGCGGGTCAGGATCAGCGCGGCGCTGCTCGGACCGCCCCAGCTCTTGAAGGTGAACCGCGGCCCGCTCTTGTTGCCCTTCAGCGCGAGCATCAGTTGCACCCCCTCCTCGTCGGGGTCGATCCGCTTCCACTCGACCGGCGCCATCAGCGAGACGACGCCCTTCGCGTCCCAGAAGCGACGGCTCTCCCCCTCGCTCATCGTCCGCGAGGTGTTCCGCGCGGCCCCGGTCGTGAAGGCGACGCTCGACACGATGTCGTCGATCGCCTTCGCGTAGTTCTGGTCGTAGAGTTGGAACCGCGACGTGACGGCGATCACCAGCCCGTCGCTGCCGTCGGCGACGAACGCGCGCAGGAGCACGCGGTTCTGCGCCTGGTCGTAGAAGCGGTAGCCGAACCAGGGGGCGTTGACCTTGCGCAGGTCGGCGCCGGGGTAGCTCGGCGAGTCGTGCTGGATGTAGCGGTCGCGCTGCCTGTCGATGTCGCTCTGCCCCTCCTCGCGGAAGACCGTGAGCAGGTGCCCCCCGAGCCCCCCCGGCGCCCGCGCGTGGATGATCATCGCGCCGGCGATCGCCTCGTCCTTGTAGGAGGCGGGCACGGTCAGCGTGACCCTCCCCTCCGGGTCTTTCAACAGCCGCGTCGCCTCCTCGGCGGAGGCGGCGGCCGAGAGCAGCAGCAGCAGCGCGAGCGGGGTACGCATCCCCGCCGTTGTACCCTCGGCCGCGCAAAAAGGTGCGGCCCCCGCAGATTGCCGGGGGCCGCTCGGAGGAGGGAGGATGGATGGATGGCTTGTTCGGTATGGGCTGAAAGGGGCAGGAACGAAGGGATCAGTAGCGAAGGGTGTGCCAAGGTGTTTTGTGGTGAGGAGCCGACAAATCCCCCCGGTAGCAGGAGGGAGCGTCCACGATTATCCTCACGGTGAATGGGGCCGCTCGTCTGGATGGTTGCGCTGCTGGCCCTGGACCCGGTCGAGGAGGCGAGGGAGGTCCTCGAGCGCTGCGCCAAGGAGGCGGAGGAGCAGCCCAGGCGGGAGGAGGCGATCGCGCTCCTCGGGCGGATCGGCTCGATCCGGTCCACACGCCTTCTCGAAGCGCTCCTCGCCGACCCCTTCCCGCACATCCGGGACGAAGCGGAGTGGGCGCTCACCCGCTGCGACGCACCCTCGCGCGCCTTTCTCGCCGAGGCCCTTGCGCGCCGCTCCGACGGCATGACCCGCAGCCACCTCGCTCGCGCCCTCGGCCGGATCCGGGACCGCAGCACGCTGCCGGCGCTTCTCGACGCGCTCGCAATAGAGCGCGATCCGGCGCTCCTTCCGCACCTCGCCTCGGCGATCGGGCAGTTCGACGAGCCCGCCGGCCTTCTCGCCCTCACCGAGAAGGCGCACCGCTTCCCGCCGGGCCGCGCGGCCTGCATCGCCGGCGCCTCCGCCTTCCCGGCGGCGCCGGAGTGGGCGCTGCTCTACCGCGCAGACGCCGACGACGCGGTCCGCGCGGCCGTCGTCGACATGCTGGCGCTGCACGGCCGCGAGGTGCTGCCCGACCTCGAGTCGATGGACGGAGTCGGCGAGCGCAAGGGCATCGCGCTGGCGGAGGCCCTGCCGAAGGGGCGCGGCCGGGCGCTCGTCCGCCGTCGCGCCGCGGCGCTGCTCGGCCACCCCTCCTGGCGCGTCCGCGCCGCCGCGATTTCCGCCGTGGCGGCACTCCACGACGCCTCCCTCCTGCCCGATCTGCGCGCTCGGCTCGAAGTGGAGGAGGGAAGGCTCTCGGAGGATCTTCGCGCCGCGATGCAACGGATCGATCCTCGGGGGGGCGCGGGGGCCGAGCCGGAAGGGCGCTTCGCCGGCGTGCCGCTCGCTTCGGAGCGGATCGCGATCGTCGTCGATCTGCCGGGCGAGGTCGCCGCGGCAGGATTCGGCGGGTGGCTGGCATCGCTCCGTGAGCGCCAACTCATCGACCTCTTCCGTGCGGAGGATCCGGGCGGCTTTCCGCCGCGTGTCGAGGTCCGGCGCGCCTTCGGAGGGCTCATGCCGCCGAACGCCGACGCCTGCGTGCGATGGATCGCGGGCCAGAGGGGGCCGAGCGCCCTCTTCGATGCGCTGGCCGCCGCCGTCGAAGAGGAGGGCATCGACACGCTCTGCATCCTCAGCGACGGGAGGATGCGCCGCGGCAGCCTGCGGAGTTGCGAGCGCCTCTGCGCGGAGATCGAGCGGAGGAACCGCTGGCGCCGGATCCGGATCCACGCGCTCCTCGTCGGGGGCGACGTCGCGGTACCCGAGCCCCTCGAGCGGCTGGCACGCGGGACCGGCGGGAGCGCAAAGCTGCTAAGATGAGCGCGTGATGTTGCGGCTCGCCCTCCCCCTCCTCGCCCTCCTCCTCCTTCCTGCAAGCGGCACGCTCCTCGCGGGCGAAGAGGGGCTCGAGAGGGAGCCGAAGAACCCCCGCGCCCGCGAACTGCGGGAGGAGGGCAAGCGGCTCTGGGCCGCCGTGCAGCCGCTGGCCGAGAAGGCGAAGACGAAGCAGCCGCTGGAGCAGGAGGAGATCGCCGCGGCGCTGCGGAGCCTCGAGGATGCGGCGCTGAGCTACGAGAAGTCGCTCGAGATGGAGTGGAACTCCGAGGCGAACCGCCAGCTCGGCGACGCGCTGCGGGGGTACTTCCGGCTGAGGGCGCTCCGGGTGGCGGCCGAGCCCGCCGACGAGGCGGCGAAGGCGGCTGCGGCGAAGGAGGCGGAGCGCGACCGGCGGGAGCGCCTTGCGGACACGCGCAAGTTCGTGATGGACTTCGGGTCCGCGCGCCGGTACGAGAACCTCTTCGGGAGGTGCGAACGGTGCGATGGCCGCGGCGACCTGCGCTCGCCCTTCGGCGACAAGTCGCCCTGCACCGCCTGCTCGCGCGGGGGCATGCTGCCGAAGGAGAGGGGGATCCTCGCTGCGCGCTGGCTCGTCAACAGCCCGCTCTACCGCGCCAATTCGACCAACTTCACGCAGGTGGACCGGATGCTCCGCACCGCGCACACGAACCCGCGGCCGCTCGCGCCCTTCGTGAAGTCGGTCGGCATCAGCGGCGACGTCGAGGACCACGGCGACTGGGTGCGGATCGAGACGAAGGAGCAGACGATCGCCGAGCCCGGCGCGAAGAGCGTCAACAAGGCGAAGGCGGTCTATACGCTCTTCCGGGTCGGCCGCGTCTGGTACATCTACACGCCGCGCTTCGACCGCGAGCTGATCGACATCCCCGACCTGCCGGAGCCGGCGAAGGAGTAGCGCGCTACCGGTTCGGGCCCGGCAGGTTCGAGAGCAGGCTCGCCCAGTGGGTCGCGTTGAACGCGTAGGCGACCGAGGGCGAGACCGTGAGGCTCGCGTTCATGATGTCGCCGCTGCCGGCGCTCGGATTGCTGTGCTGCAAGCCGAGGCTGTGGCCGATCTCGTGCGCGAGCACCGCGGCGAGCACGCGGCCGTAGCCGTTCGCGACGTTCCAGATCGCCTGCTGGCGGAACGGGAGGGGCGCGGAGCCGTAGAGCATCGCCCGCAAGCCGTCCACGTCGGAGGGGCCCACCGGGTTGCCCGCGATCGAGTTGTTGAAGGTCGCGAGATAGGGCGACAGCACGCGGTTCGCGAAGATGCCCAGCGGAGTGCCGCTCGGATTCCCGCAGTCGTGCTCGATGTTGGCGTTGCCGTCGTCGAGCCAGGCCGTGCCGACGACCGAGCCCGTGTCGCCGTAGCGGATGCAGATCGTGTTGTAGCGGAGCGGCGACGCGCCGACGACGCCGCCCACCGTGGGCGTCGAGCCGGCACCCGGGCCCCCCGGCTTCACGAACGAGATGGCGAGCCCGCCCGATTGGGGGCCGCCCTGCGCCGAGTTCCCGTAGTAGGTGGAGAGGTGGGCCAGCGTGCGCCGGATGACCAGCAGCCGGGCGAGATCGTCGGCCTCGGTTCCCGAAGCGCCGGTGCTCTCCGGCCTGCGCAGACCGAGCGCGACCAGCACCTCGTCGAAGTCGGTCGCGTAGTTCGGCGTCGGGTCGTAGACGGTGCTCCACTGCACGTACCAGACGTCCGTCGTGCCCCAGCGCGCCGAGAAGCCGGCGAAGGGATCGTCCCCGACCTGGATCGCGACCTCTTCGTAGAAGCCGTCCGCGTCGGTCGCGCGGACCACATCGACGCCGGTGGCGCTCCCGGCGGTGTAGGAGCCGGCCGTGGTGACCGAAGCGCCACTCTGGTTCGTCGGGAGGGTGAAGAGATAGGAGCTGTTGCCGCCGCTGGCGCTGAAACTGACGACGCTCCCGGGGACGAGGTTGGCGGTGCTGCTCGGCGAGATCTCGATGTCGCGCACCTCGAGGTTCAAGCTGCGCACGTCGAGGAGCCCCTGCGCATCCTGCACGACGAGGATCACCGTGCGCACCGCCGATTGGGTCGGGATGCCCGCGATGCGCCCGTCCGCGGTCAGGTCGATGCCCGCCGGCAGCGCATCGCCGCTCGACGAGAGCCACCACGAGTAGGGCGCCCTCCCGCCTGACACCGCGATCTGCTGGAAGTAGGTGTGTCCGACGTTGCCGCGCTGCAGCGCCGCGGTCTGGATCGAGGGGGAGCCGCCCGTCGGGCCCCCCGAGCCCCCCCCACCTCCGCCACTGCACGCGGCGGCGAGAAGTACCGGGAGGAGCAGCGTCCATCGTGCCATGCAACACCTTCGGGCCGCGTACCCACCACCGGGTAACGTCGTGTCCCATGCCCCTATCGGGAGAGGGAAGCGCCCAGTTGAGGGGGAGGCTCGTCCGCCGCTACAAGCGTTTTCTCGCCGAGGTGCTGTTCGACGACGGCTCGACCGTGACCGCCCACTGCCCGAATCCGGGCGCCATGACCGGCTGCGCCGTGCCCGGCACCGAGGTCCTGCTCTCCCGGAGCGACGATCCGCGCCGCAGGCTCGCCCACACATGGGAACTTGCCCGGGCCGGCCGCACCTGGGTCTGCATCAACACCGCGGTTGCAAACCGCGTCGTCGGCGGGTGGCTCAAAACGGGACGCCTCTTTCCCGGCGAGGGGGCGGTCCGCGCCGAGGTTCCCGTGGGCAGGAGCCGCTTCGATTTCCTTCTCGGCGACCGGACCCTCGTCGAGGTCAAGTCCGTGACGCTGAAGGTCGGGGGGTTTGGGGCCTTCCCGGACAGCGTCACCGCGCGCGGGCGGCGCCACGTCGAGGAGTTGGCGGCGCTGCGGGAGTACCGCCGGATCCTGCTCTATTTCGTTGCGCGGGGGGATGTGGCCGAGGTGCGGTCGGCGGAGGAGGTCGATCCCGGCTATGCCGCGGCGGTGCGTGCGGCGCGGCGCGCCGGCGTCGAGGTGTGCGCCGTCGGGGCGCGCTTCGCCCCCGGGCGGCCGGTCGCCTGCCGCGGATGGCTCCGCGTGAAGTTGTGACGACGTGCTACAAGCACGGGATGGGTTCCCACCGGGTCTTGCGGAGGATCGGCTTCTGCTACGGCCACCGCATTCGCGGCCACGGGGGGCCCTGCGCGCACCTCCACGGGCACAACGCGATGGTCGAGATCGTCTGCGAGGGGCCCCTCGACGCGCTCGGCATGGTCGTCGACTTCGGCGAGATCCGCGACCGGATCGGGCGGTGGATCGACGACCACTGGGACCACCGGATGGTGCTCGCCCGCAGCGACCCGATCGTGCCGACGTTGCGCGACGCCGGCGAGCCGCTCTTCCTCCTCGACGCCCCCCCCACCGCCGAGAACATGGCCGCCCACCTCTACGGGATCGCCCGCGGCGCCGGGCTGCCGGTCCTCGCGGTGCGCTTCTGGGAGACGGAGACGAGCATGGCCTCGTTCGGCGAGGCGTGAGCGACCGGCTGGTCGTCGCGCGCAACCGGCGCGCGTCGCACGACTACGAGATCCTCGAAACGATCGAGGCGGGCCTCGTGCTGCTCGGCCCCGAGGTGAAGTCGCTGCGCGCCGGCAAGGCGTCGATCACCGAGGCGTACGCGTCCATCCATCGCGACGAGATCTACCTGCGCGAGATGCACATCCCCGAGTACTCCCACGCCGGCTACGCGCCGCACGACCCCAAGCGCGCGAGGAAGTTGCTGCTGCACCGCCGCGAGATCGGCAAACTCGCCGCCGCCGTCGAGCAGCGCGGACTGACGCTCGTCCCGCTGCAAGTCTATTTCCGGGGGGGGCGCGCGAAGGTCGAGATCGCGCTTGTGCGCGGGCGAAAGCTCCACGACAAGCGGGAGAAGCTCCGGGGCGAGGCCGACCGCCGCGAGGCGCGCTCGGCGGAGGGGAAGAGGTAGCAGCGGCGGGGCGGTGGTGCGGGCGGCAAGAGCGATTGGGGTTGACATCGGTGCCATCATGATGTAATCATGGAAGCATGCCGGGAAAGGTCCGAACCCAGATCCAGCTTGAACCGCGGCAGTACGAGCTCTTGAAGGAGCTTGCTCACGAGCGGCGCCAGTCCCTCGCGATGGTCATCCGGACGATCCTCGACCAAGTTCTGGAGTCCGGGGAGGAGGCGGAGGAGAGCAGCGTCCGTGATGCCCGTTGGGCCTTCGTCGGAAAGGGTCGGGACATCGAGGGAAAGCCTGACGTGGCGCGGCGGCATGCGCGGTACCTCTACGGCGGACGTGGTTGACGGTCTTCGTCGATACCTCCGCCTGGTACGCCCTCGCATCGAAAGGCGACGACGACCACGCTCTTGCCCAGGCGGTCTACCGCGACCTAGTCGATCGCAATGAGCGGCTTCTGACGACGTCGTACGTGCTCGCGGAGACGATGGGACTGATCCAGCACAGGCTCGGCTGGGGGCCGCTCGGCCTCTTCGCGAAGGCCGCACACACGCTCGACGTGTGCTGGATCGACCGCGCGCGTCACGTCGAATCGGAAAAGCTGCTCCTGGAGCGGCGTCGACGCGCGCTCAACATCGTCGACGCGGCGAGCTTCGTGGTGATGCGCGAGCTTGGCATCGAGGACGCGTTCGCGATCGACAGGGACTTCCAACGCGAGGGGTTCCGGCTGCTCGAGCCGCGGTGAGGTCCTAGAGCCCGCGGGCCCAATCGGGGCGCAGCGGCACGCGGCCGGAGAGGGCGCCGTCGATCGCCACGAGCATCGTGTCCCGGTCGCGGGGCAGGCGGCCGGAGAGGGGCAGCCAGTTGCTCGCGTGGTTGGTGCGAAAGATCGAGTCGGTGGGCGTCGCGCGGGCGATGAACGTCCGCAGTTCGGCGAGCAGTCCGGGCACGTCGGGCAGCGCGAACTGGCCGCGCTCGAGTTGCCGCCCCATCGGGGTGCCCGGAATCACCGTCAGCGTCAGCAAGGAGACGAACCGCGGGTCCATCGCGCCCGCCAACTCGGCGGAGGCAACGGCATGCTGCTCCGAACGCTCGACGCCTCCGGCGCCGAGCAGGAAGATCGCGGAGAGCTTCATGCCCGCGTCGTGGGCCTTCCGCGCGGCTTCGACATGTTCGGCGGCGCTCGCGCCCTTCGCGATCCGCTTCAGCGTGACGTCATCGCCCGACTCGGGCCCGATGTAGAGCAGCGAGAGGCCGAGTTCGCGCAGCGTGCGCAGCTCCTCCGGCGTCTTCTCGAGCAGGTTTCGCGCGGTCGCGTAGGCGCTCACACGGCGCAGCCCCGGGAACTGCCCCGCCAGCGCCCCGAGCACGACGCGCCAGGTCTCGAGGTCGAGCACGAGCGCATCCCCGTCCGCGACGAAAACCTTGTCGATCGCGTCCCCGTAGAGGCGCCCGGCCTCCGCGACGTCCGCAAGCGTCTCCTCCAGCGGCCGCACGCGGAACTGCTTCGCGCGGTACATGTCGCAGTAGGTGCAGTGGTTCCACGAGCAGCCGATCGTCGCCTGCAAGATGTAGGAGTCCGCCTCGCTCGGCGGCCGGTAGACGGTGCCTTCGTAGCGCATGTGGGGGCCATTCTAAGACGTGGGGGCGAACGCGAGCGCACCCTGCGCCGGGCGCTCGGCGCGCGACACATCCGGAATGGACTGCATGCGGCCGGTGTCAGGTGCAGCGCCTGGTTCGGCCTCTCTCAGCGCGCGTGGATGCACGCCGCCTTGGTTAACCCGGGCACTCCCGCGGCGGGCACGCCGGGGAACATCTCACGCCCTGCCCGCTGCCATCCGCGCCCTCGCACCGCTTGGCGGAGCTGGGTTGGGCGGGGTTGAAGAGTTCGTACTCCACCGACCCGGCGCCCTTGGTCACCTTTCAAGGAAGCGGTTCCATCGCAGTTGAGAGGATCCGAACTCGCATAGCGCAGCACCGTCCTCGATGTCCCTGCCTCAAAACGAACGCAGGGGACCGTGAGGTCCCCTGGGAGCATAACGCTCAGCCGGTCCCGAAGGAGAGGCCGAGGGATCGTAACGATCTGAAGGCTACTGCGCGCGCCCGCCGGCGTCACGCGTCATTCGGCTCGCCGCGGCTCTTCGGCCCGTGGGAGGAATGCGCTCGATCTGCCGTCGACAAGGTGCCGCATGGTTCGATCGGGACCGTCGCCTACTCCACCCCGGAGTCGAACCCTCGCGAAGGCGACCGCCGCAAGTCCTTCTCATTCATCGCATCTCCTCTACGGGTCGAGGCAGCGGGAGTCCCGAGGAAACAGAAAAGGCGAGGCCGGAAACACTGCCGGCCTGCCACCGCCGCTCGCTCCGAGGTGAGTGGTGGAGGAAACCGAACTCGCATCGAACCGGCGGGATTGTCGGGCCCCAGCCATTCCCCGCCTTCGCTCCTTTCAGACACCACTTGCAGCCCTCGTCCCGGGTCGGAGCCAATTTCCTCTCTTGCGGTTGCGTCATCGTGAGGCGGAGAACGGGAGACTCCTTACCCGTTCCGCGGTGTAGACGGCGGACCGTCTTCCACGGCCGACGGGCTGCGGCTCCTACCAACAGTTCGCTCGAATGACGAGGAACAGCATCAGCGCTCCCGGGATCGCGATGAGGTTGATGGCGAAGAGCCGGAGCGGGTTGATCGGGAGGGAGGCACTCCACTCGCCCCAGCCGCCACGCGGAGCCCGAAACATCCCCTCGATCTCCGCGAGCCTGAACAGCCAGAATCCGTTGACGGCCATCAGGGCCAGCGATGCGGCGAACCACGCCGGCAGGCCGTCCAGGTGATGAACCCGGTACATGAAGAACGTGTCGCCATAGCGTCGGCCGCCCTCGGCCCACGTCAGGATAGCTCCCGCGATGAGAAGGCCGGCGACCGCCGCCACCTCGACCCACACGATGCTTCTGATGAAGTCCTTCAGTGCTCGCATGGCATCACCCCGTCTGACCGGTTTCGTTGGCTGCACCGCCAGTTTCGGCCTCCGCGGTAGCCGCGTCGGCGCCGTCCGCATGGGGCCGGCACTCCCACGGCGGCCCCGCGACCTCGACGGGTTGGGGCGTCCGCTCACGCGCCGCCGTGGCGAACGCGCCTCCCAGGGCGTCGTCGATCAGGAAGCGTTCGGGCCTGGCGCCGAAGTTCTGCGTCCGTACCTTCTGCATCAGGTCGATGATCACGCCCGGCTGGACGTAGGCGACGTGCAGGCCGTACTCCTCGGCCACCTCGGAGATGGCGAGCGCCATGATTTCAGCCCGCGTCTCCGGGCTCAGCGGTCGGAAGACGAGAAACCTGCCGATCCGGCCGACGATCTCAGGCGCGACACCGGCGGCATGCAGACGGCGGCGGCACCATCGGCGACGAGTTGCACCAGGCCGGCGCCGAGATCGACGACGTGAAGCGCCGCCTCGAGGTCGTGACGGCCGAGCTGCGCGGCCTCGACGCGAGCGAGATCACGGAGCGGGACGTCATCGAGGCCATGGAGAAGCTCGACCCGGTGTGGGACGAGCTGTTCCCCGCCGAGCAGACGCGGATCGTCCAGCTCCTCATCGAGCGCGTCGAGGTGCGACAGGACGGAATCGCCGTCGAGCTGCGCAGCGACGGGCTCCGCTCGCTCGTGACGGAGATCGCTGCGGGCCGCGGGCGGGAGGGGGTGCCGGCATGACGGGCGAGGGGCCGACGGTCGAGCAGCTCGACGAGCGGACCATCATCCGCATCCCGATGGAGTTCAAGCGGAGGGGCGGACGCCGCGAGATCATCGTGCCGGAGGGCCTGCCCGTCCCGACATCCTCGAAGGCCGGCGAGCCGGTGCCGCTGGTCGTCGCGATCGCGCGCGCTCGCCGCTGGCTCCGGCTGCCGGAGAGCGGGAGGTACTCAGACATCGCCGACCCTGCCCGGGACCTGGACGTCGATCGCTCCTACGTGAGCCGCCTGCTCCGCCTCGCGCTGCTGGCCCCCGACATCGTCAAGGCCATCGTCGACGGCACCGAGCCGTCGGGGCTCTCGTTCCGGAGCCTCATCTACAAGGTCCCCCGCGGCTGGGACGAGCAGCGCAAGCGGCTCGGCTTCCCGGCGCGATAGGCACCAGCGCGATGACCGGTTGACAGGCGGGGCGGTGTGTTCCATAATGTCGGCAGTTGAAGGGTTCTGCCGACGATAAGGAACCATGCCGACGAACGCCGAGAAGGTCCTGACCCTCGCCCGCAAGCGGGGCATCCTGCGCACCCGCGACGTGGTCGCCAAGGGCATCCCCCGCGTGACGCTGACCCGCCTGGAGCAAGCCGGCAGCCTTGATCGCATCGGCCGCGGGCTCTACTCCCTCCCGGGCACCGACGTCTCGGAGCACCACGCGCTGGCCGCGGCGAGCAAGCGCGTCCCGCAGGGCATCGTGTGCCTGCTGTCCGCGCTCCGCTTCCACGGCATGACCACCCAGCAGCCGTTCGAGGTCTGGATGGCCGTCGACCAGAAGGCGCGACGGCCGGCCGTGGACTATCCGCCGCTGCGCATCGTCCGCTTCGCGGGCGCGGCCATCACCGACGGGATCCAGAGCCACAAGATCGAAGGCGTCCCGGTCCGGGTCACGGACCCGGCCCGCACCGTGGCCGACTGCTTCCGCTACCGGAACAAGATCGGCATCGACGTCGCCATCGAGGCGCTGCGCGACTACCGGCGGCTGCGGAAGGGGTCGCTGGATGCGCTCGCCAAGGCCGCGCAGGCGCGGCGCGTGGCGGAGGTCATGCGGCCCTACCTGGAGGCGCTGGCGTGAAGGAGCGCAAGAACACCGCCGCCTCCGTCAAGCAGCGGTTGCTGAACCTGTCCCGCCAGCGCGGCGAGGAGTTCAACCTCCTGCTGGTCCGTTACGGGATCGAGCGCTTGCTCTACCGGCTGGGGCGATCCGAGCACGCATCCGAGTTCGTCCTCAAAGGGGCCATGCTCTTCCATCTCTGGACGGCGGTGCCACACCGGCCGACGCGCGACGTGGACCTCCTCGGTCGCGGGACTCCGGACCTGGCCCGCCTCGAAGAGGTCTTCCGAGCGGTGTGTGCGCTCGCGGTCGAGGAGGACGGCCTCGACTTCGCCTCGGACTCGGTCGTCGCCGAACGGATCAAAGACGACGCCGAGTACGAGGGGGTGCGGGTGATGCTCGACGCCCGGCTCGGTTCGGCGCGGATCCGGCTGCAGATCGACGTGGGGTTCGGCGACGCAACCGTCCCGCCGCCCGAGCCCGCCGAGTTTCCCGTGCTGCTCGATCAGCCGGCGCCACGCCTCCGGGCCTACCGGCGGGAAACCGTGATCGCCGAGAAGCTCCAGGCCATGGTGGACCTCGGGCTCGCGAACAGCCGGATGAAGGACTTCTTCGATCTCCGCTTCCTGGCCGCGACGTTCGACTTCGCCGGCCCCGAGCTGGCAGGCGCCATCGAGGCGACCTTCGCCCGACGGAACACCGCGGTTCCGCAGGAGGTGCCGACGGGCCTGACGGACGGGTTCGCCGCCGACATCGCCAAGCAGACCCAGTGGCGCGCCTTCCTGCGGCGGTCCGGCCTCGACCGCGAGGACCTCGAGCTCTCGACGGTCGTTGCTGGCCTGCGGGCGTTCCTGCTCCCGCCGCTCGAGGCGCTGGCGGGCGGGACGCCCTTCGAGATGGACTGGCCGGCCGGAGGGCCGTGGCGCCGTCGCCCGTCGTCAGGGGCTTGAGCGGCATCGGGACCTGCGAGCGACGTTCGATCGGGTTCGCCCACTACTCCTCGCGGGAGTCGAACCCTCGACGAAGTCGGCGCCGCAAGTCCTTGCGCTGCAACGCCCCTCTCATTCGGGACACACGGGCCCGAGTCACGAGGAAACAGAGAAAGAGAGGCACCGCGGGCGCGAAACGGGCCGGATAGCACGCGATAGCGGGCGAGCGTGTCCCGGATGGCTGCGCGGCCCGGGATAGCAGAACGGCCGCAAACCCGCATGGGAGGCCAAGAACGACCGCGGCCCGCCAGGTCTCCCCGGCGTGCCGCTGCCGATCGGAGCAAGTTCGCTCCGAGGCCAGATGGTGGAGGCGCCGGGAATCGAACCCGGGTCCCAGGATGCTCCTCCTGCCCTTCTACGTGCGTAGTCGTCCGACTTGCAACATCCCTCCGGAGGCCGTGACGACCCGGCCGGTCCGGAGTTCGCCGGGAGGTCTTTTCACCGATCTACCCGGCGGTCCTTCGGTGAGCAGCCCGCATTGGATTGGTCGTCGTGGCGCAGCGGGCGGAGCCCCACGGGACCAGGTCGCCTGATTAGGCGGCCAGAGCGTAGTTGTTGTTGGCAACTGTCGTTTTTCCCGGGTTTTACGAGGCCACCGGGAACCTCGGCACGCGACGACATTCGGGTGACATCCGGTCGAAACCTGTCGCCCCCGTCTTGCCCCCCCATTCTATCCCATCAAGCGCGGCGCGGCGACCGCTCATTTTGGGGCCCCTGCCTGCCGAAGAGGAAGGCGGGAGGGGCCTGCCCGGCCTTGGGGGAAAAGAATGAACCAGACGGGGCACTCGGCGCCGCGCCTCACGCGCGAGCGCGCGCTTGCGGCGGTGGAAGGGGACATGGGGCTCCTCCGCGAACTCGTGGCGATCTTCGCCGAAGACGCGCCGAGCATGCTCGACCTCCTCTCCCAGGCGATCGAGTCGGGGAGTGCGGCGTCGGTCGGGGATGCCGCCCATGCGCTGAAAGGCTCGGTGGCGGTCTTCGGCGCCGAGGCGGCGACGGCGCTCGCCTACGCGCTGGAACGGGAGGGGCGCTCGGGGAGGGTCGAGCTGGCCCCGGAACTCTTCCTTCGACTGCGCGCGGAGATCGACGCCGTTCTCGCCGAACTCGCGGCATGGGTCGGGACCGCCGCATGACGGGCCGGCGGGCGATCCTCGTCGTCAACGACGACCCGCTGCAGCAGCGGCTGCTCTCGGGCCTGCTTGAAGCGCACGGCTATCGCGTGCGCACGACCGGGCGCGCGCGCGAGGGGCTCGCGATCCTGCGGGAGGACGCGGGCATCGGCGGCATCATCACCGATCTCAACATGCCCGAACTCGACGGCTGGAGCTTCTGCCGCATGCTCCGTTCGCCGGAGTATCAGGACCTCGCGAGGCTCCCGGTGCTCGTCGTCTCCGCGACCTTCTCCGGCGAGGACGCGCTGACGGTCACCTCCGAGTTGGGCGCCCACGCCTTCCTCGCCGCCCCCTTCGACCCCGCGGCGCTGCTGCGCGAGGTCGGCGCGATGATGGGAGGGAGGAGTTCCGCCGCCGCGCTCCGGGCCCTGATCGCCCACCCCCCCGGGCCCCCCCGGGACCGGCTCGTGGCCGGCTTCGAGGCGCACGGCTACGTCGTCGCCATCGCCGGTTCCGCCGAGGAGGTGGGACGCCATGCGCTGGCGGATCCGGCGGGGGTCGTCGTCGCGGCGTTCGGTCTCCACGAGCCCTTCCTGCCCTTGCCCCAACTCGGCGCCATCATCGTCGTCATCGGAGTCCCGCCCGGATCGGGGCACGCGCTCGCGCTGACGCGATCGGGCGTGGACGCGCTGACCGGCGAGGAGCGGGAGCCCGACTACGTGATCGCGATCTGCGAGCGCGCCCGGCGGCAGCGGGCGCTGCTCCGGGTGCAGGAGCTGCTCGAGGACCGCACGCGCCGGCTGCGCGACTCGGAAGAGCGGCTCACCGCGGTGCTCTCGTCCATCCCCGACGTGATCCTCGTCCTGAACCGCGAGTGGAGGATCCAGCACGCGAACCCGGCGGCCGGACGCGCGTTCGGCACCGAGCCCGCCCGGCTCGTCGGGCGCGATGCGCGCGACTTCGGCGAACGTGCCGAGGAGAGCCGGGGCCCGAGGGCCTTCTCGGCGCTGTTGCGCCGTGAGGGGGAGGAGCCGCTCGAGTTCGAGGCGACGACGCGGGCGATCCGCTACGGCGGGGGCGCGGCGATCCTCGTCGTCGCGCGCGACGTCACCGAGCGGCGCCGCGCCGAGCGGCAGATGGCGCTCCTCGCCCAGGTGGTCGAGCAGGCGGGCGAGATGTTCGCGGTGACCGGTCCGGAGCAGCGGATCGAGTACGTCAACTCCGCCTTCGAGCGGATGACCGGCTACACGCGCGACGAGGCACGGGGCGCGCCGCTCGCGATGCTCCGCAGCGGCAGCGAGGCGGACGCCGAGCACTACGCGCTGATCGACCGCGCGATCGGCGAGGGGCGCTCCTGGCGCGGCCGGCTGCGACGGCGACGCAAGGACGGAACGCTCTACACGAGCGAAGGCGCCTTCTCGCCGGTGCGCGACGGGAGCGGGCGGATCGTCCGCCTCGTCGCCGTGGAGCGCGACGTCACGCAGGAGCTCGAGATGGAGCACGCGCTGCGGCAGGCGGTCAAGATGGAGGCGATCGGGACGCTGGCCGGGGGGATCGCGCACGACTTCAACAACCTGCTGACGAGCATCCTCGGCTACGGCGACCTGATCCTCTCCGGCGCCGCGGCGGGCAGCGAGGTGGCCCAACTCGCCGAGGTCATCGTCACGAGCGCCGGGCGCGCGAGCGAGCTGACGGGGCAGTTGCTCGGCTTCGCGCGGCGCGGCAAGAACCGCAACGTGCCGCTCGATGTCAACGAGACGGTGCGGGGCGTCGTGAAGCTGCTGAGCCGCACGCTCGACAAGGAGATCCGCCTCGAGACGAGCCTGCTCGCCTCGCCGGCGACGGTCACCGGCGACCCCACCCAGCTCGACCAGGTGCTTCTGAACCTCGCGCTGAACGCGCGCGATGCCCTGGCCGGGAGGGGCGGCGGCCGCATCGAGTTCTCGACCGCGAACTTCCGGATGGAAGAGGAGTATTGCGCCCGCAACCCCGGCGCCGTGCCGGGGGAGACGATCGCGCTGCTGATCCGCGACACCGGCTGCGGCATCCCGGCGGCGATCATCTCCCGGATCTTCGAGCCCTTCTTCACGACCAAGCCGCCCGGGCAGGGCAGCGGCATGGGCCTCTCGATGGTCTATGGCATCGTCAAGAACCACGGCGGCACGGTGCGCGTGCAGAGCGAGGAGAACGTCGGGACCACCTTCTCGCTCTACCTCCCGGCGTCGCAGACCGTGGCGCCCGAGGCGAACGAGGCGGTCCCGGACGCGCCGGTGCGCGGCACCGGCCGCATCCTCGTCGTCGACGACGAGGCGGTCGTCCGCGAAACGGCGGGCGCGATGCTGCGGCGGCTCGGCTACGACGTCATCACCGCCGCCGACGGCGAGGAGGCGGTCGTCTACTACCGCACCTTCGGCCGCAAGGTGGATCTCGTGCTGCTCGACATGGTGATGCCGCGGATGGGCGGCCGGGCGTGCTTCCGCGAGTTGAAGCGGATCAACCCGGAGGTGCGGGCGATCCTCTCCACCGGCTACGGGCTCAACGAGGCGGCGCAGCAGATCCTCGACGAAGGGGCGGTCGGATTTATCAAGAAGCCCTTCCGGATCGCCGCCTTCTCGCAGGCCGTCGCGGAGGCGATGCGGGGCGTACCGAGCGAGGCGGGGCAGGCGTAGGAGGACGGCGCGTCGGGCTACGGGGGGGCCGGGGGGGCGAGCCGCCTTCCGGGCTGCGCCTCGGCGAGGTAGCGGGGGCGGTAGATCGGGACGCCCTTGCCGTCGCGCATCCTGACGCGCTCGTCGACGATCTGCGCCGCGATGCCGACGACGCGGGACCAGCCGAAGAGCACGGTGTAGTACTCCGGGTCGAGAAGCCCCGCCGCCGAGAGCAGCGACCCGGAGACCGCATCGACGTTCGGGTAGGGGTTCTGGATCTTCGGCTGCTCCTTCAGGATCGGCGGCACGACGGCGCGCAGCGCGAGAGCGGTCCGGACGAGCGGATGGGACGCGAAGTGCTTCTCGGCGAACGCGTATTGCACCTTCGCCCGCGGATCCTCGGCTCGGAGGACGGCGTGGCCGAAGCCGAAGACCTTCCCCCCCTTCGCGACGAGCGCGCGGACGAACGCCTCGACCGCCTTCGGGTCGCTGCTCCCGACTTCGCGGACGAACTCGAGGCACTCCTGGTTCGCCCGGCCGTGCAGCGGCCCGTAGAGCGACGCCATCGCCGCCGCCATCGACACGTAGACGTCGGCGTGGCTCGACGCGACCGCCTTGCCGGTGAAGGTGGAGAGGTTGCCGCCGCCGTGGTCGACATGCAACACGTGGAAGAGGCGCAGCACCTCGGGCAAGAGCGCGTGGGCGCCCGGGGCGCCCAGCGCGTCGGTGAACCGCTCCGCGTAGGTCAGGCCGGGGCGCGGCTTCTTCGGCGCCCCCCACCCCTCCCGGAGGCGGAAGACCGCGGCGACAAGACCATTGGTCCGTGCGACCAGGTTCAGCGCATCCTCCTCCCACTCCCCGCTCTTGCCGGACATGCCGAGATAGAGGAGCCCCGCGAGGAACCACTCCATCGGATGCGCCTGCCGCGGCAGGTGGGCGAGCAGGTCATGGACCAGCGGCGGCACCGTCTCGCGGGAGACGAGTTCGGCGGCAAACGCCCTCTCCTCGTCGGGGGTGGGCAGCCGCTTGCGGAAGAGCAGATGGATGACCGCCTCGCAGGAGAGGCCCGCGAGGTCGGCGACCGGATAGCCGCCGTAGGAGACGCCGTTCTCGGCGTGGACGGCGCTGGTGAGGCAGGTGCCGACCGGAAGGCCGCGCAGCCCGGTGTTCAGATGGCTCTGTCGCACCTCGAAGAGGACCGGGTCGTCGCTTTCCATGGAAGACGTATCTAAGAGGCGGCCGTGCCGCCGTCAACGTTCCGATTCGGCGATCTCCTCGGCCATCCGCTTGCGCTCCTCGAGATAGCTCCGCGCCTGCTCGCGCATCTGCTCCTCGCCCGCCGTCGTCGCGATCTCCTCGAGCAGCGCCGTCGCTTCCGGCGTCGCCGCCTGCCGGAGCCCCCAGAGGGCGTTCCAGAGGTTCTGGTTCCCCGGCTGCGCGCGGAAGCGGTCGCGCATCATGCCGACGACCTTCGCGCTCGGGTAGGCCCGCAGCAGGTTGCCCGCCTGGCTGAAGAAGCGGCTGTTGTCGGAGAGTCCCGCGAGGTGCTCCTCCGCGGCGAGGATCGCGTCGGGGGTCCCCAGCTCGGCGAGCGCCGTCAGTTCCGGCGACCACCAGTTGCTCTCGTCGTCGTTCATCTCCCTGAGCCGCGCGATCAGCGGCGCGACGGCGCGCGGGTCGCCGATCTTGCCGAGCGCGTTGACGATCGACCACGCGTTCTCCTGCTGCGCCGGGTCGGCCAGCATCCGCAGCAGCGGCTCGACGGCCTCCTTCTGCCGTAGCATCCCCATCGCCTGGATCAGCATCTGGCGCTGCTCGCCGTCGCCGCCGAAGAGGCCTCTGCCCCCCTTGCCCGCCGACGACGCGAGGAACTGCTCGAGCAGCTTGCCGCTGAAGGCGTCGCTCCCCGGCACGCCGTTCACCGACAGGAACATCGCGGCGCCGACGGCACCGGTCCGCATCATGCCGGGCACGCCATCGGCGGTCATCAGGTAGCCGACGTACCCGACCAGCTCCTTCTCGTGTCGCATCGCGAGCTTCAGCGCCGGGATCACCCGCTGCAAGAGGTCCTCCTCCTTGAACTTCTGCGCCATCGCCTTTCCGATCACGCGCATCAGCAGCGTCGTCAGCCGCGGGTAGCCCTTCTCCCCCTTCCGCAGCAGGGCGCGGATCAGCGCCAGCAGCCGGTCGAGGTCGTCGGTCCGCTGGAACTCCTCCATCAACAGGTCGATCCCCTCGTCCGTCGTCGGCACCTCGAGCTCGAACGGCTCCTCGCCGGGGGGCGCGGAGGCGGCGGCCAGCGCCGCCTCGAGTTCCTTGATCCGCGCGACCAGCGAGGCGACGTCGGCGCCGGCCGCGGCACCCTTCGCCGGGGCCGCAGCCTCGGTGGTCCGCAGCACACGGCTCCTCCCCTCGGGGGGGTCGAGCACGAACTTCTGGATCAGCAGGCCCCCCGCGCCCCCCACCAGCAGTCCGATCAGCAGCAGTCGCATGAGGAGCAGTCTACGCGCGGAAGTCGATCAACACGGGGCGAAAGTCGACGGCGTCGCAGGCGACGAAGTAGTAGCGGATCCCGTCGCGGACCCCGGCGACGGCGGTGGCGGGGTCGATGCCGTGCAGATGGCCGTAGACGCAGGCGGAGACCCGCGCCTGCCGCAGCAGCGGCACGAAGGCGGTCTCGCCGAGGTCGCTGTAGATGGGCGGGTAGTGCAGCATCGCGACAAGGCGGTGAAAGCGGCCCTCGGCCGCCTTCAAGGAGAGGGCGAGGCGCTCCACCTCGCGGAGGTAGATCTTCCCGTCCTCCTTCGATGTCCGGGGGGCGCCGGGGGGTACCCAGCCCCGCGCGCCGACGATGCCGAGGCCATGGCCCAGGTCCACCGCGTCGTTCTGCAGGAGCCGTATCGAGGGCGGCAGCTGCGCTTCGACCTTGGCGCGGCTCGTCCACCAGTAGTCGTGGTTGCCCTTGATGAGGATCTTGCGGCCGGGCAGCCCGTCGAGCAGGCGGAGGTCCGGCAGCGCGTCGTCCAGCTTGAGCGCCCACGAGATGTCGCCCGCCACGAGCACGACGTCGCCGTCGGCGACGGTCTCGCTCCAGTGGGCGACGAGCCTCTCCGTGTGGCGCTCCCAGCGCGGCCCGAAGATGTCCATCGCCTTGTCCACCGCGCTGCCGAGGTGGGGGTCGGCGATCGCGAAGAGCCTCATGCGGGCCGGTAGGTGGCCCGCTCGACGGCGAGGTAGGCGCCGACCATCGCCGCGAGGCCCCGGTAGAAGAGGCGGCCCGACGCGGCCGAGAAGGCGGCCAAGGCGCGGTCGGCCCACGGCAGGATGTGCCGGTGCAGGAAGGCGCCGGCGCGCACGCGCGCCTCCTCGCTGCCCTCCCGTTCATGCTGATCGGAGAGTTCCGCCATCACCCCGAGCGCGATCGCGAGGTGGTCCACCGGAAGCGCCGCCTCCCGGTCGACGACGAGCCCGTGCTCGCGCAGGAAGGCGTCGAGGGCGACGACGGGATCCTCGGTGGCCTCGCTGTAGTCGCTCGCGCGCAGCGAGACCTGGCGGGCGACCTCGGCGTACTCGATCTCGAGTTCCAGCGCCGATGCCTGCTCGTCGCGCTCGTCGAGCAGATCGCCGGTCAGGTCGATCCCTTGGGCCTCCGCCAACCGGACGAAACCCTCGTCGCGGAGGCGGGCGTAGAGGCTCCGGTCGGGGGGCGCCGCGAGCAGCCGCGCGAAGAGCACGTAGAGGGCGCGTCGCAGCGACGTCGCTTGCATCGGGCCGATTGTACGGCGGCGGCCAGATTGCGGCGCCCTCCGGCGGACGCTAGACTTGCGGGTTTCCCGGCCTCCGGAGACGCTCGATGGGCGACGCGCTCAAATCCACACCGCTCGGCACCTGGCACGAGGCGCACGGGGCGCGCATGGTCCCGTTCGCGGGGTTCTCGATGCCGGTGCAGTATGCGACGGGAATCCAGGAGGAGGTGCGCCTCGTCCGCAACGAGTGCGGCCTCTTCGACATCTCGCACATGGGGCGGCTCGTCGTGCGCGGGGCGGCGCGCGTCGAGGCGTGCGACCACGTGCTGTCGCAAAACGTCGGCAGGATCCCCGAAGGGGCGATCCGCTACGCCCTCGTCTGCACGCCCGAGGGGACGGTCGTCGACGACGTGCTCGTCTATCGCGGCCGCGATGCGATCAACGTCGTGATCAACGCGGGCGGGCGCGAGGCCGACGAGGCATGGTTCCGCGAACACGCGGCCCGCTTCGACATCTCGATCGAGAACGTCTCCGACGCGCAGGCGATGCTCGCGCTGCAGGGGCCGCGGTCGGCGGACCTCTTGCAGCCGCTGACCGACGTAGCCCTGGGCGCGCTCAAGTACTACCGCTTCACCGAGGGGGGGCTTCGGGGGCCCAAGGGGGCCGTTCCGGCGATGATCTCGCGGACGGGCTATACCGGCGAGGACGGGTTCGAACTCTTCTTTCCCGTCGCCCACGCGCGGCCGATCTGGGAGGCGCTCGTCGCCGCCGGCGCCTCGCCGATCGGCCTCGGCGCCCGGGACATCTGCCGCACCGAGGCGGGGATGCCGCTCTACGGCCACGAGATGAATCTCGAGATCTCGCCGCTCGAGGCGGGACTCGACTTCGGGATCGACCTCGAGAAGCCCTTCGTCGGGCGCGACGCGCTCGTGCGCCAGAAGCGCGCGGGAGTCGCGCGCCGCCTCGTCGGGCTCCGCGTGGAGGGCAAGCGGGTGCCGCGCGAGCAGTGCCCGCTGGTGCTCGGCGACCGGCCGGTGGGGTTCGTCACCAGCGGCACCTACAGCCCCACCCTCGACCGCCCGATCGCGATGGCGCTCGTCGAGAGCGCGCTGGCGCGCGAGGGAGAGGAGTTCGAGGCCGACCTGAGGGGCAAACGGGTGCCGGTCCGCGTGGACGGGCTCCCCTTCTACAGCCGCAAGCGGGCGAAGAAGTCGCCCGGAGGACAGTAAGCGATGAATCGACCGGACGGGGCGCGCTTCAGCAAGAGCCACGAGTGGGCGGTGCTGAAAGGCGATCAATTGACGCTCGGCATCACCGATTTCGCCGTCGAGCACCTGGGTGACATCGTCTTCGTGGACCTGCCGGAGGCCGGGCGCGACGTCTCGGCGGGCGATACGGTCTGCGAGATCGAGTCGGTCAAGGCGGTCGGCGAGGTCTACGCGCCGGTCTCGGGCACCGTCACCGAGGTCAACAGGGGCCTCGCCGACGACCCGGCGGCGCTCGCGAGCGACCCCTTCGGCAAGGGCTGGCTCGTCAGGATGCGCGTCGGCGACGCCTCCGGCTACGCGGCGCTGATGGACCGGGCGTCGTACGAAAAACACCTCGAGACCGCCGGCCCGGGCTAAGATCCGCCGCCGCGCCTGAGGTGACCCTCCGTGTACCCGATCCTCTTCGAGATCCCCAACGCCCTGAACCTGCCCGGAGGCGTGCTGGCCGGCGAAATCGCCTTCGGCGTCGTCTGCGGGCTGCTCTGGCTCTACCGGACGCTGCGGGGCCAAAAGGACTGGCTCACCTCCGCGGCGAACATGGGTGGCTTCCTCGTGCTGCTGCACGTGGGCCTCTCGTGGGCGATGGGTGAGCAGCGGTCGGTCACGATCTACTCGTTCGGCGTCGTCATCATCCTCGGGTTCTTCGCCGGGGCCACCTACCTCGTCCGCCTGACGCGGCCGCTGCGGCTCGACGACAAGCGGGTCTTCGACTGGGCCTTCTGGATGCTCGTCGTCGGCATCGTCGGCTCGCGCATCTTCTACGCGCTGATCAACTACGAACTCTTCGCCGACAACAAGATGGAGGTCTTCCGGATCTGGAACGGGGGCCTCGTCTGGTACGGTGGGCTCATCCCGGCGGCCCTCGTCGCCTTCCCGCTGCTGCGGCGCTACAAGCTGCCGGCGCTGCACGTCGCCGATCTCGGGGCGGCGGCGGTGATGCTCGCGCTCGGCATCGGGCGCTGGGCCTGCTTCCTCGCCGGCGACGACTACGGCCGCCCGACGGATGCGTGGTGGGGCATCCGCTTCTACGAAGGGAGCCACGGCCGCCCCCTCGTCGACCGGGCGCTCTACGGGGTCGCGCTCCATCCGACGCAATTGCTGATGAGCGTGACCTGCCTCTGGATCTTCTTCTGCACCGACCAGGTCCGCCGTCGCGCGCGGCAGGCCGGCACCGCCTTCGGCGCGATGCTGATCCTCTACGCGGTGACGCGGTCGGTCATCATCGAGCCCTTGCGAGGCGACTTCGTCGAGCGCAACCCGCGCTACTCGCTGCACGCGGCCGCGATCATCACCGTGACGAAGGGCGATGCGTCGCCCGCCGTGCGCTTCGAGCGCGGCATGGCGGTCCGGGACGCGGGCGGTCGCACCGGGACGCTGCTCGACGCGATCGACCTGCCCGCCGGCAAGGCGACGGGAACGCTGCACGCGATCACCGACGATCCCGCCCCCTCGCGGAAGAGCCTCCTCGGGAACGTCCCGCCCGAGTGGAACGTCGTCGCCCCCCCCGGCACCCCCCCGGGCGTCGACTTCCAGTCCCGCACCCGCGCCTACGGCAGCGACCTCCCCGTTCCGCCCGGGTACGTCTCGACATCGCAGTGGATCTCGATCCTCGTCGTGCTGGCCGGCACCGGCATCATCCTGCTCGCGCGGCGCGCGAAGATCCCGCCCTACGCCGCGGCGGTCGAGCAGGCCAGGACCGCCTCCGCCTGACTTCGCGGCTCGACGCCGCTCAGAGAAGCGACGCCGCCGAGCGCAGGTGCGACAGGTAGAGGTGGAAGACGAAGACCCCCATGTAGAGCGCAAGCGTCAGGGCGAGCAGCGTGCGCACGCGCCGGAAGCGGACGTGCAGCAGCAGCACCGCAAGCCCGATCAGCGTCGTGGCGATCTTGATCGCCTTGAAACCGGCGTCCCCGCCCCAGTCGAGGGCCCAAGCCATGACCGGATTCGCCTCGGTTCCGCCGGCGTTCAAGTGGATCAACGTGTAGATCATGTCGAGAAGCGAGAAGAGCAGCACGCCGCCGACGAGGAGGTAGTCCCGGAGGTCGTAGCGGTCCACGTAGATGTTGGTGCGCTCCTCCGAGCGCCGCCCGCCGCGCCGCCGGCCGATGAGCCAGTAGCGCGAAAAGACAGGCGTCGGGCGGGTCCGGCGGTCGGGCCCCCGGAAGTTGGGCGGGGGGGGCGCGGCATCGTCCGCTTGCATGAGCTGGGAAGGGGAGTCGTTCAGGATCTTGGACATCGGGAACCGGTACCACCGCTCCCCGCAAAGGAGGGGCCTACCCGCTCCGCGTGTAAAGATCGGCCAAAGCGTCGCGGATCGTAAGCGCCACGACCGCGCTCGGGTCGCGGCGGTAGGCTTCGTGCAGCGCGTCGGCGACCCCCCGCCGCAAGCCGCGCCCCCGCAACGCGAGCACGACCTTCTGCCGCGCCGACTCGCCCGGCAGCCGGCGCAGGGCCTCCAGCATGGCCGGAAGGAGGAGGTCGGGCAGGCCGGCCGCCCCCTGCGTGGTCGCGCGCGGCCAGATCGATTCGACGACCTCCGCGTCGAGGCGCAGCAGTGCGTGCGAGATCGCCGCGTGGGCCTCCGGGGTGCCGATGTCGAGCAGGCTCGCGGAGACCGCCCGTCGCGCCTGCGGGTCGGCGGAGTGCTCGAGCTCCTGGATCATCAGCGGGACGACCTCCCTCGCGTTCAGCGTCGCCAGCACGCCGTAGAAGAAGTAGCGCTCGCCGCCCTCGGGGCTCCTGCGTATCAGGTCGAGGATCTGCGGCGCGGCCTCCGGCAGCGGGAGCATGCCGATCGCGCGCACGATCTCCGACCTCAGGTGGCCCGCGGAGCCGTGGAGCCGGCGCCGCAGGAAGCCGAGCACGCCGGGGCGGTCGTAGGGGAGCAGCCGCTGGAGCGCGGCCAGGTCCGGCAGCGGATTCCGTTCGAGGTGGGTCCAGAGTGCGTTGCGGACCGCCGGGTCCTCCGGCCAACTGCGGCCCAGCATCCCGATCGAGAGCACGTAGGCCGGACTCTCCGCCGGCTCGCCCATCTGGGCGAGACAGATCTCGCGCGCCCTCGCATCGGGACGCTGCTGCACGTAGAACTCGAGGGCGGTCCAGGCGGAGAGCTCCGCGCGTCCGCCCTCGGCGTCGTCCTGGCGACGCCCCTTCTCGAGGAGGTCGTCGAACTCCGACATCAGGCGTTCCAGCATCCGGGGCACGCCGAGGCGCGCGAGGACCGAGATCGCGGTGACGCGCTCGACGTCCATCGGCGCGTCGAGCAGCCGCTCCAGGAGCGGCATCATGGCCCTCGCCATGGCCTGCCTCTCCTGCCCCGCCCCCGCCGCCGCCATCGCGCGCAACTCGTTCAGCACGACCATCCGGTGGGCCCCGTCCGGCTCCGCCGCATGGGGCGGCAGGTCCGCGTAGAGGTCGAAGAGCCGCGTCCCCTCCCCGCTCCTGAGAAGGAGCCGGAGCGCATGCTCGCGCAGGTCCAGCGGCACCCGCCCCGCCTTCAGCATCTCGACGCAGCGCTCGGCGTAGAGGGGGCTCGCCAGATCGACGAGGATCGGGAAGATCTCGCGTCGAAAGGAGTCGGCCCATGCGGAGCCCTCGACATCCGGAGGACAGTGGGTCGGATCGAGCCAGTACTGGAGGAAGGCATGCACCCGTGGATGCTGGGCGAGCCCGCTGATGCGCGGGAGGAAGCGCAGCACGTTCGCGAGCACGTTCGGCAGGTCCCGGTAGGTCTCGTAGCGCGCCTCGTCGAGCAGGAAGTCGAGGGCGACGGGGCCCATGCGCACGAGCTGCTCCTCGCCGAAGTAGTTCCAGAGCGGCACCTCGACCGTCCCGACCGTCTCCCGCCGAGCCGACACCATCAGGTCGAAGGCGTAGGCGACATGCGCGCCCGGCCCCCCCACCTCGAGCGAGAGCGGGGGGCGCAGCGCCTCCTCCCGGGGCCGCACGCGCCCGGAGCGCTGCCAGGCGTAGAGCGCTCCGGCCGCGGCGATCAGGCCGAGCGCCCACGCGATTTCGCGCCGCGTCATGCCGCCGATTCTAGCCGTCCGCCGCGCGGGCGGAGTCCCTCGCGCCTCCGATGCGGATCGCGAGGCGGTCCAGCAGCGTGCCGGCCGCGCGCTCGAGCGCGATCCTCGCCTGCTCGAGGCGGGTCTGCGCTTCGAGCAGGCGCAGCTCGGCGGCGGTCAGGTTCTCCTCGAGGCGCGAGACGTCGAGGACCGTCGAGCTGCCGCGGGCGAGGCGCTGCCGCTCGCCGTCGAGGGATGCGGCGGCGGCGCGCACCTCCTCCCGTGACGCCGCGATCCCCTCGACCGCGGTCCGCACGCCGCGATGCGCCCCGCGCACCTCGACGACGACGGTGTTGACCTGCCGTTCGCGCCGGATGCGCGCGGCCTCCACTTCGAGCTCGGCCCGGCCGAGCGCCGCCCGAGCGGCGCGCCGTCCGAAGGGCCAGCGGAAGAGGAGGGCGGCCGCGGCCGACGGCGTCTTCCCGGAGAGCGTGTCGGCGGCGCTGCGCTCCAGATCGCCGTCCACGCCGCGCCACGTTCCGGTCGCGGTCAGGTCGAGCTGGAAGCGCATCGCATCCTGCGCCGCGACGACCCCTTCCCGCAGCCGCTCGATCTCCGCGTCGATCCGCGCGAGGTCGGGGCGCTCCCGCAGCCCCCGCTCGATCATGCCCGCGAGCGGCGGCAGCTCCCCGCCCTCCCTCGGCATCTCGACGGCCCTGAGCATCCGTCCGTCGCCGAGGCCCCCGGTGAAGGGCAGGACCAGCGCCCGGAGGTTGTCGGCCGCGTTTTCCGCGTCGAGGCGGCCCTGCAGCAGCGTGACTTCGCGCCGCTTCGTCTCCGCCTCCGCCTGGGTCACATCGAGCAGCGTCGAGCGCCCGATCTCGGGCGCCAGCTTGCGCCGCTCGCTCGCCTCGATCTCCCGCGCCACGCCGACCGACTTCTCGAGCACCCCGACGCGGCGGTCGAGGTAGACGAGGTTCCAATAGGCGTCGGCCACGGAGCGGACGAGCCTCTCGGCCTCGTCGTGCAGCGCGTGGACCGCCTCCTCGGCCCCCGCCCGGCTCGCCCGCAGCACCGCCTCCTGCGCCTCGCGCCCGCGGCCGCGCAGCAGCGGCACCGTCAACGTGAGGTCGAGCGCGGTGTCGTAGGCGGGGTTGATCGTGCTGAAGCTGCTGTTCGTGAAGCTGCGATCCGCGCGCCAGGCGAGGCCCAGCGAGGGGCCCAGCCGGAAGGGCTTCGTGACGCCCGCCGAGAAGCCGGTGCGGTCGACATCGACGACGTCGGCCCCGGCAAGGCTGTCGCGGGAAGGCAGCAGCGTTTCGCCGACATTCGCGGCCGCCTCCATGGCCGGGTCCCATCGCGCCTCCGCCTCGTCGATGTCGAAGCGGCGCAGCAGCGCCGTGACGCGCGCCGAGCGCAGATCGAGGTTGTGCGCCAGTGCAAGATCGACCGCCTCGGCGAAGGTGATTCCGCGGGGGCCCGGGGGCGCCCCCTCCTCCGGGCGCGCCGTCGCGGACCGGGAGAGGAGGAGCGCGCCGAGCAACCACGGCGCGGCGCGCGCTCTCACCCGCCGAACTCCTCGTCGAGCAGCGCGTCGATCAGCTTCTGCGAGTCCGCGCCGGCCCCTGCGCGGTGGCGCATCAGCGCGGCGCGCGCCCGCGGCGTGCCGATGCGTGCGAGGGCGTGAAGGGCGGCGCGCTCGCAGGCGGCCTCCCGCAGGCGCAGCACGATCAGCTCCACCGCCTCGGGATCGCTCCGGACGCCGCACGCATAGACGAGGGCGACCGCGGTCTCCGGCACGCGCTCGCCCCTCAGCGCCTCCCGGAGCGGGCCGAGGCAGGAGGGGCCGCCCTGCTCCGCCAGCGCCTGGGCGGCCGCCTCGCGGACGATCGGCTCGCGGTCGGAGAGAAAGCCGCAGAGAAGGGTCGTCGCCGCCCGCCCGTATTGGCGGGCCGCCCGGATCAGGTCGGCGGCGCGCACCTCGGGGGAGCGCACGCCGTCGAGGGCGCGCGCCGCATCGGCGAGTTCGACGCGAAGCCGGTCGCGCTCCTCGGCCTCGGCCTTCTCGGCGAAGCGGGTCGCGAGCGCGGGGTCGAGCAGCCGCAGCGCCCGTTCGAGCATCGGCTGGATCAGAGTCTCCCGCTCCGCGAAGAGGACGGTGCCGATGCGCCGCCTCTCCTCCGCGGTGAAGGTGCCCGGCAGCCGCTGCGCGAGACCCAGGATCTCCCGCGCGCTGTTGCCGCGGCTCCACGGGTCCCTGTCGTCGAGCCCGCGCAGATAGAGGCGGCGGGCCGCGTCCGCCCGTTCTTCCAGCGTCGGCAGGGCCTCGAGCCTCAGCACCTCCAGCAGGCGCTCCCGCTTGGCGGAGAAGAGGGGATCACGGGCCGAGATGAGCCCGACGAGGGAGTAGGAGGCCTCCCGCCGCGCAAGGAAGAAGAGGCCGCGCTCGCCCCGCGCGAGCAGCACGCCGGCGGCCCCCCCCGCGCCCCCCCCGATCTCTTCCGCCGTCTCGCGCTTGGTCTCGACCTTCGCCGGGCCCACGAGCTTCTCGTCGGCGCGCGGGATCTTCCCCGACGCGATGTCGTCGAGGTACTTCTTGAGCCCCGCCTGCCGGGCGCGCTCGTAGCGGAGCGAGGAGGATTCGAGCGTGGCCGCCATCGTGTCGGGGGCGGCGAAGTCCTCGATGTACATGAGCAGGAGCGTTCCGTTGCGATCGAAGCCCGAGAGCCGCTCCACCACCTCGAGCTGGGCCGTGTTCACGCCCCGGAAGGCACGGTTGACCGCGGTGACCCGCGCCTCGACGATCTGGTCGCTCTTCGCGAGCACCCGTCGGCCGCACTCGGTCAGCGGCACGCCGCGAGGCTCGCCGCTCGCGCGGGGGGCGGCGGCAAGCGTAAGCGCGAGGAGGAGGGGGAGCGGCGGCGATCCGGCGGGGCGCATCGGCGAGCGGGGCCGCCCACCGGCGGCCTCGGGCACGTTAAGCGCCGCAGTGTAACCGCCGGGTCATTCACCCGCCCTGTGCGACGCTCCCGGCCGCGACGCGGGTGCGCCGGGAGAGGGAAGCGACACCTCTAGACGCCGCCAGCAGCGCTGCGCCGCCGGTAGACGCGAACGTTGCCGGCCCTCGGCCGCGCGTTGGAAATCTCCTTGAGGCTTCGCTCCACCTTCTCGTTGTGGATCTTGATGAAGCGCTGACTCTCGGCCTTGGTGCCGCAGAAGATCTCCTCGCCGTGGAGGATCACCTTGTAGAAGTTCTTCCCGTTGTGGATGCAGTAAAACCGGATTTCCATGACTTGCTTCTGTTCTGATGCCGACGGATCGGCGGCGGTTTCTCAGCGGGACAGACCCACTCAGAGGACTTCGGCCATTTAGAACGCAAATCAGAGGCCGTAGGATTGCATTTGTCGGCACCTCCAGTGCCTGAACGACGTAATCCATTATGGACAAGCATCTTACGCGATTCATGATCGCCGGCTTGAACCGTGGGAGGTGCTACGGATTGGAGACCTTCGCGCGAAAGTGTCACCGGATCGCTCGCGCTGTCGCGGAGGGGGCGCACACCGCGCACTACAAGCGGTAGGGGGCTTGCAGCGTCAAGAGCGCTAGAGGATCGCTCTCCGCCCCCTCCATCGCGGCGGAGAAGAGCGGGCGCAGCCACTCTCGCAGCGTCGCGGGCTCCAGACCGATCTGTCCCTTCGAGAGGACGGCCGTGGCGGCGAGACGAGTCGCGGGGGAGGAGAGCAGCCGGCCCCGGTCGGCAAGGAGCGCACTTCGGGCGGCGACCGCCGCAAGAGCCGGCGGCAGCTCGAGACCCGCCATCTTCGCGAGCGCGACTCCCTCCCCGTCGATCGCCTCGGCACGCAGGCGGGGAAGGATGCGGTCGATCGCCCGCAGGTGGCCCACGAGCGCCTCCTGACGGCGGGGTTCGAAGGCGATGGCATAGTCTTCGATGAGGGCCGCAATCGTCGCATCCCCCGCCTCCGGGCGGCTCGCCTCGCGGATCAGGAACGCAACCGCCGCGGCGAGGGCCCTGCCGCGCCGCGTTGCGTGCATCGAGCAGTCGCCTTCCGCCAGCAGCGCAAGCGCGACCTGCGCGGTCCTCTCGACGTCTCCGAAGGAGCCGTCCGGAGCCTGCCGGGCCATCCAACTCTCCATCGAGCTCTGGATGCGGCGCCCCTGCCCCTCGACGCCGTAGAGCCCGAGGCGGAGATGGTGACCGTAGCCGCGTGCGCGAAGGCGGCGCACGAACTCCCCATCCGGCGTGAACCGCTCCGGCGCCTTCTCCTGGATCGAGACGTCGAAGGGGGGCGGCTCCCGTTCGGGTCCGAGGGGTGGCAGCGTCATCCGGTAGAGAATTGCCATGAGCAGCGAGTGCGCGACGAGGGAGACCGCCGCCACACGGAAGGCCACGGAACGGCGCATCCGAAAGGCCACGAGGCCGGGGAGCGCACGGAGGCGCGCGCCGAGGCTTGGTGCCACCGCGCCGCGGGCGGCCGCGAGGACGCGCGCACGCGTCGCAGGAAGCGGTGCGATCTCCTCGCCGCGGCGCAGGAGACCGAGGAGCGACGCAAGTTCGTCGAGCTCCTGACGGAGCGTCGCGTCGCTGCCGAGCCGCTCGCGCAGCTCGCGCTCCTCGCCCTCGCCGAGCTCCCCGCGGAGCAGGTCGATCAGCTCCTGCCTCATCCGAGAGCCCTCCCGAGCATCCCGCGAAGCTGCGTGATCGCGGCGTTCATCCGGGACTTGACGGTGCCGACCGGGATCCCGAGAATCTCGGAGATCTCGCGGTACTTGAGCCCCTGGCTCTCCGCGAGCAGGAAGACCTCCCGCTGGCCCTCCGGAAGCTGCTGCAGCGCCTGCTGCACCAGCGCCGCGGCCTCCCGGTCATCCACCTTATCCCCCGGCGCACGGTCGCGCGACTCGATCAGATCGCCGATGGTCGCCCCCTCCTCCCGTGCAGGGAGGTCGGCGGAGACCATCTTCGGCGCCGATTTCCGGCTCCGGTGGCGGTCGATGTAGAGGTTGGTGGCCACGGTGAAAAGAAAGGTCCGAAAGGTCGCCTTGGGTTCATAGCGGTCGCGGCTGCGGATCACCCGGAGCCAAGTCTCCTGCACGAGATCCTCCGCGAGCGCGCGGTCGTAACACATTTTGTAGAAGTAGTTTGCAAGCGCCCGGCTGTGCCGGTCATACAGGATCGCGAAGGCCTCCGGGTCGCCCTGTTGGTAGGCGACCATGAGCTCGCGGTTCGAAGCCGGCATGCTCCCACTAGGGTAGGAAACGGAGGCCCGTCAAGCAGGTTCAATCTTGACGGAAGAGGGTCTCCTCACCCTCCACCAAGACGATGGTCAGGGGGTCCGGGGGCGCCTCGCCCCCCCACCGCAGCAGCGCGGGGCCCGGGGGGAGGTCGAAGGCGCTCGCCCGGTCGCCGACCCGGCGCAGCGGCCAATCGCGCCCACGGCAGAAGAGCGTCGGCGTCGGCTGGCCTCCCCTTAGCCAGACGCAAAGCCCTCCCGCCCGTTCGAGGCGGATGGTTGCGCCATCCGCTTCGATCCGCTGCCCGCGGACGGAGACGAACCCGTCGAGTTCAACGTCCACGACGGCCGGCAGCCTCGGCAATGGGCAGCGGCCGAGGAGGTCGGTGTCGGACCGGATGCGATCGACCCGGAGCGGAAGGTTTCTCACCGGCGCGCCGGTCGGATCGACCACGGTCAGCGCGGCCCCGGAGAGCGGGTCAAGAACGAGATCCAAGGCTGCCCCGGGTAGGAGTCCCTGCTGCCCAATGACCACTTCGACACGGGCCGGGGCGCATGCCCGAAGGGAAGCGACGAGCGCGTAGGCGCCCGGTCGCAGGCCATCGATCGAGTAGCGGCCCTGCTGGTCGCAGGTGACCGATCTTGCGACCCCACCGCACGTGGCCTCCACTTGCGCCCCGGCGCAAGCGCGGCCGTCCCGGAAACGAATCGTGCCTCGAAGTGCATGCGGACCCTGCGAGACATCGATCTCGAGCAGTTCTCCCGGCGACAGGCGCACGGTCTTGTGGAGGATGCCGCTGCGGATCGTGTAGCTCCCCGCGGGAAGTCCATGGAAGCGCGCGAACCCTCGCTCGTCCGCGAACGCCTCGAGCTTGAACTCGCAATGGGCAGAGGCGGAGCGGATCTCGACGGCGCCGCCCCCCCCGACGACGGTGAGGCCCCCGGGCCGCGACGTGCGCAGATCGACGACAAGTTCCTCCCCCGGAGTCAGCCGCAGCCCTTCCAAGACGACAGCGAGGTCGCTCTCCATCTCGAAGTCCGCGCGGGTGTCGCGAGGGTCGCACTCGCGGGCACCCTCCCCCCAAGGCGAACGCAGGAGGACCGTCGTGAGGCCCACTCTCGGTAGCCGCACCGTCTGGATGCCGCCTTCACGCACGGCGACGGTCTCGCCCCGGTACCCGGCGGCCTCGACGCGGACCTGGCCCAAGGGAAGAGCCTCGAGCGTGGCGCTGCCCTCCGCCGTCGCGACCGCCGTCGCGGAGAGATGACCCGCCAAGGAGCGGAGTTCGACCCGGTCCCCCCCAGCGGACCCTTCGAGTTCTACGCGAAGCGCGCCACCGGGCAGGTCGGCGACGAGAACCTCGCCTTCGGGAGGGAGCGCAAACACGTAGCTCCGCCCCGACACGTCGATCACGATGGCATCGGTCGCCCTCCCCTCGAGCGCGACCTCGAAGCGCCCGCCCTCATCGAGGATGCGCCGGCCGAACAGGATGAAGTCGGTCACCGGCTCGCCGCCTCTGCGAACGCGCCCGGCGACCTGCCGGGCGGGCGGAGCGCGTTCGAGGCGCGTCTCGAGCGGCCCATCCTTCAATGGCAGTTCGAGTTGGTAGGGCAAGTAGCCGGGATGGCTGACCGAAATCGGCTGGCGTTGGCGCACCAAGGGGCCGACTCGGAAGCGTCCCTTCGCGTCGGTTACGCAGGTGACCCCTTGCGGTGGCCGTCCGGCAGAGACCTTCGCTCCGACCACGGCCTCGCCGTCGGTGCCGAGCGCGATCCCCTCGAGCCAGTAGGGTTCCGGCACTTCGACGAGGGTCTCATGGCCGCCATCGACCCACGCATCCAACGTGGGATAGCCGGGTACTGCGACGGTGACGTACCCGTACTTCCCGTTCATTTCGATCTCGGCGATGCCAGCGAGGATCGGGGCGCCCCGCACCGTCCCCGTGAGGGCGGGCGATCCATCCGGGAGGAGGACGCGCACGGTATCCCGCTTCCAGCGGGCCAGCGCGATCTCCCCGAGGTCTGTGCTGCTGCCGGGCCGCGGTGCATCGCACCAGACCACGGCAGGTGCAAATCCGTCGGCGAAGATGGCAAGTCGCGCCGGCTCTCCGGGCCTGACCCGGAGCCGGAAGAGGCCCGTGGCATCCGCCCCCGCGTCCCACACCTTTGCGCCGGGGATGGCGGCCCGGCGTTCGTCGACGACCCGCAGCGTTACGACCGCAGGCCGCTCCGCATGGACGAGGATCCCGGTGCGCCTCTCGCCATCCGCCAGCGCGATCGTGAGCGGCACCGTTCCATAGGGGGCGGCCACCTCGATCGCGGCGGACCCCGGCGCGAGTTGCGTCAGCCGGAACTCGCCCTCGCCCCCGGTGACTGCCCTCTGTGCACCCCACGCCACCGTCACCGCCGCGAGAGGGCGGCTCTCGCCGTCGATGACCTTCCCTTCGATCAGGGCCGGCCGAGCGAGCGCCAAGGGTGGGACCTCCGCGCCGGCGATGACTCCGATCTCCCTCCCGTCGAGAAACCCGGGCGCCTCTGCCGAGAAGGAGAGATCGTCGAGCCAGAGTCCGACCAGGTGGAACGTCCCGTCCTCCCTTGTGCGAACGCGGAAGGCCGCCTTTTGCCGGAAGGTCGTACGTGCGGTGACCTCGGCGCGGAAGATCCCGTTGCCCTGCGCGTCGACCACCCGCGACGAGAGCCTCCGTTCCGGCCTCAGCTCGACGTCGACGGGCCCCGGCCGCGGCGTCGCGATCGCGAGGGCGAACCCGGGCGCGTAGACGAGGAATCGCTCGCCTTCGACGACCGCCTCGCCGCGCTCGTCGGTCAGCGCGTCCGGCACGAACGCGTCGAGGTCGAAGAGGAGTTCGGCCTCGCGCGCGAGCGCCTTCACGCAGGCGCCGGGGAAGGGACCCTCCCCGCGCCCCACCCGGAGGAGCTGCTTCTCCGCGAGCGCGGCGCCGCAGAGCAGCATCGACAGGGCCACGGCGCGGATCAAGGCAGCAGGATCCTCCTCGTACCTTCGTCGGCATGCTCGAACCGGATCCGCAGCGCTCGGGGCCAGCGCACGAGCGCGGCCCCCTTCGGCCACTCGACCAGCGTGATCACATCGCCCGCGCTCTCGTCGAGGGCGAGGTCGTCGAGGCTCGCCTCCTCCGGCTGGCGGTAGAGGTCGATGTGGATCAGGTCGGGGGTGCCGCGATAGCGTTGCATCAGTGCGAAGGTCGGGCTCTTGACCATCGCGGCCACGCCGCAGGCATCGCCGACGCCCTTCGCGAAGGTCGTCTTTCCGCTGCCGAGGCCGCCGAAGAGCAGCAGCACCGCGCCGGGGGCGAGCGCGCGGGCCGTTTCGCGGCCGAGCGCGCGCGTCTCCTCCGGCGAGCGGCTCACGACTTCACGCTCCATGTTCGTAGCCGCCGCGCGCGAGGAGTTCGGCGCGGCCGTCCGGGTGGCGGAGCAGCGCGTCGCGCTTCGTGATGACGCCGATCTTGACGAACGGAGGGGGGAGGGGCCCGGGGAGGACCGTCGCAAGCAGTTCGTAGTCCTCGCCGTCGTTGAGCCCCGCTTCGAGCGCGACCTCGTTGAGCGGGATCGCCTCCGCATCGAGGATGCAGCCGACGCCGGAGGCTTCGAGGATGCGGTGCAGGTCGGCCGACAGCCCGTCGCTGATGTCGATCATCGCGCCGACGGCGCACTGCTCGACGAGGCGGCGCCCTTCGGCGACGCGCGGGACGAAGCTTGCGTGCCTCCCGGAGGCGAGGGAGCCTCCCAGCGGACCGCTCACGACGATCCAGTCGCCGACCCGCGCTCCGGAACGCAGGACCGGCCCCTTCGGGTGCGCACGACCGAGCACGGTGCCGACGGCCGCAGCGACGGGGCCCGTCGCCGTGTCCCCCCCGACGAGGCGGCATCCGGAGCGCTCGGCGCCCCGGAAGAGCGCCCGCGCCTCTTCGAGGGTCGCCCCGGGGGGCAGCGTGGCGGCGAGCAGCGCCCAGAGGGGCTCGCCCCCCATCGCGGCGATGTCGGAGAGGCCGCGGGCGATCGCCTTGTAGCCGAATACCGCCGGCCCCATCCCGGCCCAACTCGCGTGGACGCCGTCGATGACGCTGTCGGTCGTGACGAGCAGCGTCCCCCACGGCGCACAGTCGAGCACCGCGCAGTCGTCGCCGGTCTCCGGCGCGCGCTCTCGGATCCACGAGAGGAGTTCGAGTTCCCTAACCACGGAGCACGAACCGGATTATCCCCCGGATGCGCGCGTCGGGGATGAAGCCGAGCGTGCGCGAGTCAGGGTAGAGCCTCTCCTCCGGGGAGTTCGCGAGCAGGAGATAGTGCCCCTCGGGCACCCTCCCCATCGCCTCCCCGCGGAGCGACAGCGGCTCGATGGGAAGGTCGTTGATCGTGAGGAAGCCCTCGCGGCTGCCGACGACGTCGCCCGGCAGGGCCCGGACCACGCCGAAGCGGGCGTAGGCGCGCCCCTCCCTCTCCATCTCGTAGACGACCCGGGCGCCGCGCTCGATCGGGTCGCCCGGCTCCCGCGTGACGGTCCAGACCGTGCTGCCGCCCCGGCACCAGGGGGAGAGGGAGAGATCGCCCTCCGGGAGCGAGAAGCGGCTATAGCTTCGGAGGAGCAGCGCGAGCGCGACGGCGACGGGGAGGAGCAGCAGGAAGCGGAGGGGGCGCAGCCATCGCGAGGAGAGCATCATCCCCCGAACGCGGCGCGGAAGAGCCGGGCCGTCTCCGCGGCGTCGGGCGCGTCATGGAAGGCGCGGATCGCGGCGGCGCCGGGCCCGCCCGCGCGCGCGACCTCACCTACGTTGGAGCCGTCCACGCCGCCGATCGCGACCACCGGGATCCTGCTGCGCAGCACCGCCTCGCGGTAGACCTCGAGCCCGACCGGCGCCCTGCCCGGGTGGCTTGCGGTAGGGAATATCGGCCCGAGGAAGAGGTAGTCCGCCCCCTCCTCCTCCGCCTGCCCCGCCTCGTCGAGGTTGTGGACCGACAGGCCCAGCAACATGCCGGGAGCGAGGATGCGGCGGGCGGCCGCAGGGGGCAGCGAGCGTGCGCCGAGGTGGACGCCGTCCGCGTCCGCGGCGAGGGCGACATCGATGCGATCGCTGACGAGCAGGAGGGAGTCGAGGCGCCGGGTGGCCGGCCGCAGTTGCCGCGCAACCTCGAAGAGTTCGCGGGCCGTCGCGCGCGGTCGCCTCACGACCACCGCGCGAAGGCCGCCCTGGAGCGCCCGCCCGACAGTGCCGAGAGTCTCCTCGACACCGCCCTCCTCGGCGGTCACGAGGACCGCGCTCAGCCTTCCGGCCACAGGATCGGCTCCAGCCCGCGGATGAGGCCGGGCCGCGCGCCGACGCGCCGCACCGCGAGCAGGACCCCCGGGAGATAGACCTCGCGGTTGATCGTGTCGTGACGGATCACCAGCGTCTCGCCCGGCGCGCCGAACCAGACCTCCTGGTGCGCCATCGACCCGGGCAGCCGGAGCGAGTGGACGGGAACCTCGTCGACGCGTCCGCCGCGCGCCCCGGGCGCGCTCTCGTGGCCGAGGATCTCCGCGGGGGCCCCTCCCCGTGCGCGCGCGATCCGCTCCGCCGTCATGCGCGCCGTGCCCGACGGAGCGTCCGGCTTCTTTTCATGGTGGCGTTCGACCACCTCGACCCACGCGAAGTGGCGGGCGGCCTCTTCGGCGAAGCGCATCATCAGCAGCGCCCCGAGCGCGAAGTTCGGCGCGACGACGATGCCGAGCCCGCGCTCGCGCGCCAGCATGTCGAGCGCCCCCAACTCGGCCTCGCCGAGCCCGGTCGTGCCGATCACCGCGTGGACGCCCGCGGAGAGGATCGCCTTCGCGTTCCCGAAGGCCGCTGCCGGCTGGGTGAAGTCGACCGCCACGTCGGGTCGAAGCCTCTTCAGCGCCGCGGGAAGATCGTCGCCGAGATCGACACCGCCCGCCAACTCGAGGTCGGCGACGGCCCTCAGCCCCTCCATCAGGCAGGCCCCCACGCGCCCCTTCGACCCGACCACCAGCACGCGGCGCTTCAAGGATCCATCCCCATCAGTTGCGCATATTCGCGGATCACCGCCTCCTGCTCCGGCGTCTCGATCGACCCGGGCCGCAGCGTGCGCACCCGGTGGATCGCCCCCTCGGCGTCCATGCCGTCGGAGACGAGGTAGGCGGCGAGGGTGGTCCCGGTGCGTCCGAGGCCCGCTTGGCAGTGGACGACGACCTTGCCGCCCTCCGCGACGATGCTGCGCATGTAGCTCACGACCGCGTGAAGCGTGTCGAGGGAGGGCGACTCCATGTCGGGCACCGGCACATGGAACACCTCGACGTCGGGGGGGCTCGGGGGCCGCTCGCGCGTCAATGAGACGACCGCGGTCACGCCCATCTCCGCAAGCCACTCCAGATCCTCCCGGCTCGGTCGCGCCATGCCGGCGACCCGGTCGGGGAGGAGCCAGGAGAAGTTGTATGCCACGTCAGCCCTTGGAGCGCGAGCGTACGTAATCGGCGATGACGGCGAGCGACTTCCGGTCCTGCTCCCGCAGCCATGTGAAGCAGATGCCGAGCCGGAAGGCGCCCCGTTCCTGATCGCACCAGACGACCCGTCCGATCGCCATGACCGGGCCCTCCAGCCCCTCCAGCGCCATCTCGAGCGCGATCTGGCTGTCCGGGGGGACCGCCTCGGGGCTCACGACGCAAAGGCCGCTCGCGCTCAGGTTCAACGTCTCGCCCGCGATCCGCTTCTCGTCCCCGCCCCCCTGACGGATGCGCCGGAACGCAACGCGGCAACGCTCGTTGAGCCTCTCGGCCTTGCGGCGCTCTTCGCCCGACGGTGAGTGGGATTCCGGTCCATTCATGGCGGGGGCCCCTTCGAGTGCGTGTAGCCTAGGGGGTGTGTCCGACAGTTTAATCCGCCGCGCGGGGGGGGCGACGCTTCGCGCCCTGCGCGCGCTGCTCGGCGACCGGACCCTCTCGAAGGCGAGGGAGTCGGCCCAGGTGCTGCGCTCCGAGTACCGGGCCGGCCGGGAGGAGGCGAGTTCCCCCGCCCCGCGCCCCATCCCCCATCGCCTTCTTCCTACGGAAGCGCCTCGATCTTCAGCCGGAGCGCCTCCACTGCCTCCCGCTCGCGAGAGAGAAGCGTCTCCCCCGGATGGGGGATAGCGTCCGGTGACTCGATCAGGATCTTCTCGCACTCGGCGAGTTCGGCGGTCACCTTCTCGATCTGCCCTCCGAGGTCGCGCACGACTTCGCGCAGGTCGCTCGCCTGGTCGCGGAGTTCCGCTTCGGTGAACCCCTTCGGGATGGTCGCGACCCCCTTCTCGAACTCGGTGAGGATCGACTCGATCTCGCCGATCTCGACGTAGTGGGTCGTCCGGGCGAGCTCGAGGCTGGCCCGCTCCCCTTGCAGGCGCGCCCGCTTCTGTTCCATGAGCTGCTTCGACTCCGCCTTCACGGCGATGGCGAGCACGTTGCGGAGGATGTCGGCGCGCTTCAGGAAGATCTCCTTCGCCCCCGGCGGCAGCGCCTCCGGGCTCTCTCCGAAGTAGCGATCGAGGTCCTTGCGCAGGTCGTCGTGGTCGCGCTGGATCACCGTGATCCCGGTCGGCGGCGAAACCGGGTCCGGCCGGTTCTCCGCGGCGGCCGGGTTCGCCGGTGCCTTCTCCGGTCGGCCGTCGCAGGCGGCGAGCGGCAGCAGCAGGGCGATCAGGAGGCTCGGGATCGGGGGGCGGACCATCCGCTCATGGTAACGCCTGCCGGCAGGGCCACGAGGTCCCCCAGCAGCGCGACGAGACAGATCGCGGCGGTGTAGATGCCGAAGCGAGCCGTGGGCAGGAAGGCGCTGAGTGCGAGGCAGCAGAGCCCGCTCACGAGCACGAGGGTGGAGATGACCAGCGCGCGACCGATCGACCGCTGGGTCCGGAGCAGCGCGGCCCCGGGCGCGCCCCGCTTCCGGCGCTCCGCGACGAGGCGGAAGAGCAGGTGGAGCGTTCCGTCGATCGCGAGGCCGACGGCCACCGCCCCGACCGCGACGGCGGTGATGTCGATCGAGATCCCCGCCAGCACGGCACCTCCGAAGACGAAGGCGGGCGGCGCCACGTTGGGGAGCACCGCCGCGAGCACGAGGCGAAGCGACCGGAAGGCGAGCCCGACGACGAGCAGCACGACCCCGGCCATCAGCACCGTGCCGCGCAGGAGGCTCGCGAGCAGGCTGCGGGTCGTACCGACGGCCCGCACGTAGAGGCCGGTCAGGTGCGCGGTGCCGCTCTTCAGCAGCGGCAGCGAGGCCTCGATCCGGTCGAGGACCTCCGGCGGGCTGCCCTCGCGCACGCGCATCTTGATGCGGTAGCGGTGCGAGGGCAGGTGCTCGAAGCGCGCCGTGATCTCCTTGAATCCCGCCCGCAGCACCGCCAGCGCCCCCTCGTCGCCGATCGGGACGGGGTTGATCGAGCGGCCATACAAGACCAGCGTCGCGAGACTCTGGGCGCTCGCCACGCCGGGGATGCGCTCGACCTCGGTGGAGAAGGCCTCGAGGTCGCGCAGGATCTCGGCGGAGGTGGCGCCCGCGCGAGCCGTCAGGATCGCGTCCACCGGGACCGTCGCGGTGAGCCGCTCGTCGAGGAAGCGGTAGGTCTGCGCGATTTCGGTGTGGGCCTTGAACGAAGCGAGGATGTCCACGCCGACGCGGGCGCGCGCGAGCAGCCCGATGCCGCCCAGCGTCAGCAGCAGCGCCAGCGCGAGCAGGGGACCGGCGTGTCGGATGCTCGACGAGGCGAGGCGGACCAGCGGCCGATCGAGGCGCCGCGCGAGTCTTCCGGGCGGCGGCGATCGCATCCGGATGAGCCCCGCCGGGAGGGCCAGCAGCACGACCGGCATCGCCGCGAGCGTCCCCAGCGCGACGAGGGTGCCTCCGGCATGGAAGGCGGGGACACCCGTCGCACTGAGCGAGAAGAAGGCGGCGGCCGTCGTGCCGAGCCCCAGCAGCACCGGCAGGGCGACGCGCCGGGTCGCCTCGGCGGCGGCCTCCTCCACACCGGCGCCGCGGCCCAGCGCCTCGCCGTAGAGATTGAGGAGGTGGAGGGAGTTCGTGATCCCGATCACGCCCAGCACGGGAAAGAGCGCCGCCCCCATCGCCGTCACCGGCACTCCCGCGAGGGCCGCCGCCCCGAGCGCCAGCAACGGCGGCAATCCGGTGCTCGCGAGCGCGAGCAGCGCCAGCCGCGCCGACCCGGCCATCCAGACGAGCGCCAGAAGCGAAGCCGCCAGCGCGACCGCCCCGATGCGGAGGAGGTCGCGCACGGCGTAGTGGGCCGCCTCGCGTGCGAAGGCGCTCACGCCGGAGACGCGAATCGGGCGGTCCGGCGGCGAGAGCCGACGCGCAAGCGCGCGCACCGCGTCGATGGTGCGGTCGCGCTCTTCCCTCCCGGCCCGCCCCACCGTGGTCGCCACGGCGACGACATCGAGGCCGTCGTTGTAGAGGGTCCCGGCGTAGACCGGCGCGCGACGGAGGGCTTCGCGCGCGTGCGCCCTGCCCGACCCGGTCTCGAGATCCTCGGCGCGCAGCCGCCGCGGGAATGTGCCGAGAGGCAGCCGGACCGCGTCGCTCGCGACGCTGTAGATCTCCTCGAGCCCCTCGATCCCGGTCAACGCCGCGGTCACCCTCTCGACGTGCGCGAACACCTCCGGATCGAGCAGCGTCGGGACCTCCCACGCGAGCAGCAGGATGTCGTCGCTGCCGAACGCGCGGGCGAGCTCCTCCTCGAGGCGGTCCGCCTCCGCGTCGGCGCGCAGCAGCGAGCGGGGCGCGTGGTCGAAGCGGAGGCGCGGCAGCGCCCACAGCGAAGCCGCCGCCGCCGCGGAGGCGACCAGCAGCACGGCCGTCCCCAGCGAGCCCGCCAGCCAGCGCATCGACGGCGAGCTTATCATCGCGGCGTGTCCCCCCTCGCCGCGGCCCTGCTCTTTGCGGTACGCCCGCGGGAGGCGTCGCTCGCGCTTCGCGGGCGGGGGGGGGCCGCCCTGCTGCTGCCGCTGCCGCCGCTCCTGCTCGCGCTCTGGCTCTTCGCGCGCGGATGCGCCCCCGGCGACGCGGCGGCGGTCGGTGCGGGAGCGGCCCTGCTCGTGGCGGCCGTGGCAGCAGGGGGGTGGCTCGCCTCGATTCCGGCGTCGCGCATCCTCGGCGCCGAGTGGTCCCTCGCGTCGATGGCGGGCCCGAGTGCGGTCGCGGCCTTCTGGGCGGCACTGCTCCCCGCGCCCCTGATGATGACGGCCCACGCGCTGGGGATGAGGGCGACGGCCGCGCTCTTCACCGGCCTTTGCATGCTGCTCTGGGGCATCGCGGTCGCGCGCGCATTGCTCGAAGCGGGGGAGCGCGAGGGGGGGAAGGCGCTCGTCGCCGCGTGCGTCGCCGTGGCCGGCTCGATCCTCGCGCTTCACCTGGCTCTCACCGCCGTGGAGCGGCGGCTCGTCATCGCCCTCCCTTCGCCGATCGAGGCGGGCCCGATAGGGCGACATGGCTACCTGCTTGTCCGCGTCGGTGCGAAGCCGGTAGCGGGCGAGATCGCGTGGATGGTCGAGCGGGACACGGGGGAGAGCGCCTTCGCCGAGGCCGGCGCCGACGGCTCTCCGCGCTTCCTCGGTCGCTTCCGGGAGGATCCCATGGCGTCGAGAAAGTGGGACATCGGCGGCCGGGTGTTCTTCCAGTGCGGCGGTCCGGGGGGAGGAAGCGTCCTCGGCCCGCGACATCCATCGCCTGCGAGGTAACCGGTCACGCGAATATTCGACTCCGTGCTTGCCGCAGGGCGGTTCCGTCCTCTATAACTGGCAGCCGAAGAACCAGGGCCGGCGGCCCGGGCGTCGAGCGCCCCCCGCCCGCCCCTCCGCCGCCGCAAGGAGAGCGGTGAGCGGGCCGTGCCTCGCAAGGACGGGGCGCGGCATGACAGGAGGGCATATCGATGGAGCGCAGGAACCTTTTCTGCGCGATGGCCGCGTTCTGCGCCGCCATCGCGGGCTGCGGCGGGACGTTCAGCAGCAACGAGATGGCGATCCCGTTCGTCCACATCCAGAACGGCGGGACCTCGGCGGTCTCCCCGCAATTCTCCGCGCTCGGAGGGGGCGTCCCCGCCGGGGCGCAGGTGACCTTCATCGGCGACGTCATCGTGCTGCGCGGGATCCACTTCCGCCCGACGATGAAGGTCTACTTCGGCCTCAACAACCAGCTCGCGCGGCGGCCGAACAGCCTCCTGACGACGATCCGCGAGTACCTCCCGGAGACGCCCTTCGTCTACGAGGATCCCATCACGGGCGACAAGACGACGCTCGAGGTCGCGGTGCCGTTCGAGTACACGCACACGCAGGAGGTGCGGGTCACGATCCCGCCGGCGCTCGCCTGCAACGCCGCGTTCACGAACCCGATCCTGCGCCTCTACGGCGACGACGGCAGCTCGTTCCCGCTCTCCGACATCTACTTCATCGTCGGCCCCCGGTGCATCGCGACGACCCCCAACCGCGGCGTCGACATCGGCGGCTTCGACGTGATCGTCCACGGAGACTTCCTGTCGCCCTACACCCAGGTCGCCTTCCGCTATCTCGACCCGGCGGACGGGATCGTCAAGGTGATCGGGGACACGCCCGGCACCGACATCACCGAACACTACGTCGATCGGCACACGCTGATCGTCCCCCGCTGGCCGGGCGTCGTGCCGGACAGCACCCACGGACTCGCGAAGGAGCTCAAGGCCGACCTGCTGCTCTACGAGAGCATCGACGACATCGTCGGCAGCATCGCCCTCGAGCCGGGCCTCGACGGCGAGCCGCCGTGCAGCAACCTCCCGCTCGTCGGGCGCGAATTGACGCTGGAGCGGAAGGGGGTTCGCAACTCGGAGAAGGCGAACGCGTTCACCTTCCTGCCGACCGGCACGACCGACTACCCGAGCATCGCCGGGATCGTCCCCGAGTTCGGGTCGGAGATCGGCGGCAACACCGTCGTCATCCACGGCGACCAGTTCGACGCGTTCACGGCCGACCTCTCGAACCCTGCGGACCCCGGCGTCGGCGTCGAGTGCCCGCCCGGGTCGGGCACCTTCGTGGCGCCGCTGAAGGCGACCCTCGTCGACCGGCAGACGCTCGTCATCGTGATGCCGCCGTGCGACGTCGACATCCCGAGCAAGGTCGACTTCTGCCTCAAGAACAAGTTCTCGATGGACCACCCGGGCGGTCCCGCCGCGGCGGGCCCGTCGGGTTCGTGCGTGATCTTCCCCGACATCTATACCTACATCCCGGTGCCCCCGATCGTCCCCCCCGTGGTCACCGCGATCCACCCGGCGGTGCCGGGGGCGCCCCCGCCGCAAGGCCTCGGCCACGACTTCGGCCTCGAACGGTTCCTTGTCGTCGGCGACTGGTTCGACACCGATACCGCGCTGAACGGCGGCTTCGAGTTCCTGCTCCCGGGCGACGTCGTCGTCCAGACGGAGCGGACGATCTTCCACAACCGCAACCTGATCGAGATCTTCACGAAGCGGTTGCCCGCCCCCTTCTATCCGCTCAGCGCCGACCTGCTTGCCGGGGTGCGCGCGCGCAACACCGTCGGCCACGCCGATTTCGACGCCGCGATGCTGTTCAAGGCGACCCCGGACGCGGGGCTCTCCCCGATCCTGACGTCGATCTTCCCCGTCAGCGGCCCCGTCGCCGGCGGGAACCAGGTGATGCTCTTTGGCGCGAACTTCGACACGACGACGATGGCGCGCTTCGGCGGCGTCGAGGCGACGGACGTGCGGTTCATCCACTCCGGCCTCCTGATCGCGAAGGCGCCCGCCTCCGGCGGGCCCGGCGTCGTCGCGGTGGATGTCGTGGACGAAGGGGCGACGAGCGGGAGCCTCCCCTACACCTACACGGCGACCCCCGCGCCCCCCTGCCCCGCCCTCGGCTTCCTGCTGCCCGACCGCGGTTCCGCGACGGGCGGATACTCGATCCTCGCCTACGGGATCGGCCTCACGCCGACGGTGCGGATCGAGTTCGGGGTCGGCAACGGCAACTTCAGCCCGGACATCTTCTACGTGAGCGAGAACCTGGTTCGCGTCGTGGTTCCCGAGGCCTTCCCCGAGCAGATCGGCGCCGTCGTGAAGACCGGCGCGACCGACCCGCTGAACGGGTGCGACGTCGCGCTGCGGACGGTCGACTTCACCTACATCGCGGCGCAGATGGCCGCGCCGGAGATCCTCTACGTCGATACGACCGTCGAGGTCCCGGTCACTCCGACCGACTTCCCCGCGCTGCGGGTACCGGGCGGCGACCGGATGCTCGTGATCGGCCGCAATTTCGATCAGATGACGACCTTCGACATCACGAAGCCGATCGGGAGCGCGACCAAGGCCTCCTGCACGAGCGTCGCCGTGCTCACTCCCAACCTCGCGGTGATGCGTTCGCCCCCCTCGCCGAACGGGCTGCCGGGTCTCGCCGATCTGAAGGCGCACAACGCCTTCGGCGACAGCCCCGGCTTCACCGTGGAGTATGTGCAGCCCGCGCCGCCGATCATCCTCGACGTGCGCAATCTCGACGACGGGACGACCACCGCCCCGATCGACGGCAACCGGCGGTTGCTGATCTTCGGCGACAACTTTTTCGCTCCGCTGACGGTGCGGCTGATCGGCTGCAACGCGCTGGCTCCGTCGACGCTTCGGACGGTCACGCTCCTCGCGCCGGCGGTCACCCTCGTGGAGGACCACCTGATCGGCGTCAACATCCCGCCCAACACCTTCTGCGAGGGCCCCCTCGACATCGAGGTGGTCACCGACTGGGGGACCGCGTCGTTCGACGACGCCGCCGGCGCCCCGATCTTCATGCTGCTCGGGCCGCAGCCGCCCCGGGTGGACGGCGTCTTCCCGCAGAAGTTCAACAGCAACGGCGGCGAGGAGGCCGTGCTCTTCGGCCGCAACCTCACGCCGTCGACGAGCTACGCGGTCCGCACGACGCTGACACCGGCGGGGACGTTCGTGCCGGTGCTCTCGGCGCGCTACGTCTCCGAGAGCGTCGCGCTCGTCAAGATGCCCCCGCTGGCCGGAGGGATGCCCCCCGCCGGCGTGCCCGGCGTCGTCCGCGCCGAGGAGATGGACGCGGCGCTCCGCGCCAAGATCGCGAGCCCGACGAAGTTCACCGTCAGCCTCGAGCTCTACGTCGTCTGCCTCGACAATGCGCCGATCCTGCTCGGCGTCTTCCCCGACAAGGGGCTCATCACGGGCGGCGAGCAGGTGATCCTGCTCGGGGCCAATTTCCTGAAGGCCGACGGGACGTCGAACGTCACCGACATCCGCTTCGTCGATCCGGTGCTCGGCGACCTCTTCGACTATACCGCGGCCTCCCCCGCGAGCCTGCCGCTCCGGTCGACCGTCGCCGCGAACAAGGGCAAGTACGTCGTGCTCAACGAGCACGAGATCCTCCTCATCACGAGCGCGCGTCCCGCGATCGTCCCCGAGGCGGCCGGCGCCCCGACGAACGTCTTCGTCGACTCCACCGTCGGCTCGACGATGCTGGCGGGCGGCTATACCTACTCGAACACCCCCGGCGTGCGCACGCCCGTCCTGCTCGGCATCACGCCGAACGAGACGCGCCTGAACGGCGGCACCTCGCATCTGCTGAGCGGCATCTTCCTGACCGAGGCCGACCGCATCGTCCTGACCCGCCCCTCCGACGGCGCCAAGGTGACGATCGCGGTGCCGGGCGCCGCGACGAGCGAGGTCAACGACAGCTTCATCGTCTTCGTGATGCCGGACCTCTCGGCCACCTTCAAGGCGGGCGACGTGCTCGACGTGCATGCCGAGAAGGATGTCGGCGGCGCGACGCTCGTGTCGAACAAGCTGCTGCTGGCGCTGAAGGTGACGTTCGCCGGACCGCCGGTCATCACTCCCGATCTCGCCCCGAAGACTGGAAGCGCGTTCGGCGGCACGATCGTGACGATCACCGGCTCGGTCTTCACGTCGAACAGCCAGGTGCTCTTCGGCACCCTGCCGGCGCGGAACATCGTCTTCGTCTCGCCGACCACGCTGATCGCGATCGCCCCGACGCTGCCGGTCGACGTGCCGGACCCGGGGATCGATCTCAAGAACATCCACACCGCGGCCGGCGCCGTGGACGTGGCGGTCTTCACGCAGGGCGGCTGGGCCGTCCTTCCGGGGGGCTACACGTTCACGCCCGACAAGCCGACGGTGGCCTCCTGCTTCCCGGACAGGATCGCCGAGGGCGCGACGGTGCGCGTCACCGTGATCGGCACGAACTTCGTGCCCGACCTGACGGTCGCGGCGGCATCGATCGGCGGCACGATCACGAACCCGCTCGTCGAGAGCTTCGGGCGGTTCAGCTTCGACTACAAGGCGCCGACCTTCCCCGCGAAGACCGACGGCCCGAAGACCGACTCGATCACGATCTCGACGAACCAGGGCGTCGCGACGATGAAGTGCGACCTCTCGGTCCTGTTGCGCCCCTACCTCGACACCTGCACGACGACCTACAGCGTGAACTCCCACGCGTCGCCGACCTCCGGCGTCGAGGCGGGCAGCTTCATCAAGGTGACGCTGACCGGCGGGAACTTCCTCGCCGGCGGCGCGATGAGCCTCGTCTACCGCACCGGGGAGAAGCAGGCGCTGACGGAGATCCCCGCCGGCGCCCCGTTCACGCTCGGAGGCCAGTTCCGCGTCCTCGCGAGCGGCAAGACGATCGAGTTCACGCCGCCCTACCGGCTCTCGTCCGGCGCCCCGACGCTCGTCGACGGCAACGCGAATGTGGGACCCGTCGACGTCCTCTTTACCGCGCCGAGCGGCCTCGGCGCGACGCTCGACGACTGCTTCGCCTACGTGCCGACCTTCGTCGACTTCGAGAGCTTCCTCTTCGGCGTGCCCGCCGCCTACCCGCTCTACTCCGCCCCCGGCAAGGTCACCGTGGCGGACGTCAACCGGGACGGCGTGGTCGACGCCGTCGTCCTCGCGCAGAACACGACCGCGAACGGCGCCGGCGACGAGCCGGGGCTGCCCGATGCGTTCGTCTACCTCGCGGACACCTTCGGCTCCCTCGACGTCAACGGCGACGGGAAGGCGCCCGACTTCGCCGGGACCTTCACGGTCCGCTCGATCAACCACACGGGGCTCCGCACCTTCGTGCCGTCCGGCGGCCGCGGGCAGGACATCCGCGTCGCCAACCTCGACCGCTCGCTGAACGCCAGCGGCGTGGACGTCAATCCGGAACTCGACATCATCGTGCCCGTCATCACCCCCGGCTGGGGCGCCGTCAACGTCGCCCGGGTGCTGCTCGCCGACGTGACGCCGTCGGGCGGCATCGGGGGCCTGACCGTGCTGACGCCGACGACGACCGAGAGCGAGTGGATCGCCGGCATCGCCGTGGGGCGGTTCGACGACACGAGCCCGCACCCCGACATCGCGATCCTGACCTCCGGCTCGACGCCGGCTACGCGCCGCCTCGTCATCTTCAAGTCGACCGCGGCCTTCACCTACACGTCGATGGTCGTCTCGCTGCCCGCGCCGTTCGACACCTACTCGGGCGGCCATCTCGCGGCGGGAGACTTCGACGGGGACGGCGACGACGACCTGATCTGGGGCCAGTTCGAGAAGGACGGCGTGAACATGCCGGAGACCTACGACATCCTCGTCGCGAAGGTCGATTCGACGGCCGGGACCGTCGGTCCGATCTCGAGCCTGACGAACCTCAAGGGGGCCCAGATCTGGGACATCGAGATCCTCGACGCGGACCGCAACGGCAAGGTCGACGCGGTCGTCAACGTCCGCGGACGCGCCGGCGGCGGCTTCTTCGGACCCGGCATCTACCGCGGCGGCGGCATCGCGACGGTCCTCGACCCGCTCGGGAGCCTGACCGCGAACTTCTACACCGAGACGAACTACCGCTACCATCCGTTCGAGATCGGCGGAGACGGCTGCGGCATGGCGCAGGGCGACGTCAACGGCGACGGCATCGCGGACATCGCGACGATCAACGACCGCGGCGAGATCCTCTTCCACTACGGCGACGGCGCCGGCCGCTACTTCACGGTGGACCGGAGCTGGCATTACCTGACGTCGCCGACGCTCTTCTTCGCGCCGGTCCAAGGCATCGACCTCGGCGACATCAACCGGGACGGCCTCGCCGAGCTCTGGCTCTGCGACCTCGGAGGGCCGCCCTTCAACATCGCGCTGTGGCTCAACCGCTCGCGGTAGCGGGCGCGTCGCAAGGCCCCGAGTCCGGGCCCCGGGAGCCCGGGACCGGACCCGGGGCGCGGGCGGCGTGGCGGGCCGCCTAGCGCACCCGCGCCGCACCCGCGAGCTGGTCCGCGATCACGAGGACCGGCTCCGTCAGCAGCTTCAGGACGCTGAGGCGCGTCAGGTCCTCGTCGCGGAACTCGCTGTTGGTCTCCGCCATCGCGTCGCGGATCTTGCTGTACTTCTGGCGGTACCCGTTCAGCACGGTCCGGACGGTCGCGGCGTCGAGCTCCCCCTTGAACCGCGCGTGCAGCAGCACGAGCCCGGTGCAGAGGCCCTTCTCGACCTCGGGCACGAGCAGGATCGACCGGTCGTCGCTGCGGCCGACGGCGACGAGGACGCGCCGCTCGCTCGCGACGGTGTTCTTCGTGCCGCGCAGCGCGGGGTTCTTGTCGGTGCGCGACGACATCCCCTTCGCGATCCCCCCCTGCCCGACGACGCGGATCGTCGCGCCGTTCGTGAGGCCCTCGATCGCGTAGCGCGTGTAGCCGAGCACCTCGTCGATGGCGAGGTCGAGCGCTTGCAGCTCGCGCAGGTCGCGGTAGGCGAGCCGGTCGCGCGCCACGCCGGTGTCGAGGATCGCCCGGACGATCCGGACCGCGAAGAGCGCCTCGTCGCCGCGGCTGATGCCGACGGTGACCGTCTTCGCCTGGTGCTTGATCGCGTCCACCGGGCGGGAGAGCTCGTCGATCCCCTGCGTCAGCGCCGACGTCAGCTCCTCGATCGCGACTCCGGGCGTCCCGGCGCGGTTGAAGTCCTCGGGGAAGTGCTCGAGCGCCAGCGCACGCGTCGCATAGCGGAAGAGCAGCGAGATCCTCGTCGCGGTGCTCGCCTCGAGGGCGCCGTTGAGCCGGCCGCTGCGCAGCGCCGCGGTGAAGGCGCGGAAGGGCCCCTCCAGCCGCGGCTTGAGCTGGTCGCGCAGGTCGCCGCCGGCGGCCAGCGCGAGCGCGCCGACTTCGATGGCGCCGCGCGCCTCGCGCAGCGGGCGCGCCAGCGCATCGATCGACTGCGCCGCGTGGTAGCCGAAGAGGTGGCCCGCCATCGTCGTCAGGATGAAGGCGAGTTCCGGGTCCTCCTCGGGGACGCGGATCGTCGCCGCCGCGCCGCGCCACTCGTCGGCCCCGTCGCTCGTGATGACGACCGGGCACGCCTTGTGCGCGGCGTAGATCGCGACCTCCTTGCCGACGTCCGCGGCGTTGCCCCCCTCGAGGCCGGCGGCGCAGACGAGGACGAGCGGCTCCGACGAGAGGTCGATGTGCTTCTTGTCCTCGGTGGCGTCGCAGGCGATCGACTTGTAGCAGAGCTCCGACAGCTTGATGCGGATCTCCTCCGCCGCGATCTTGTTGCGGCCGTTGCCGACGATCGCCCAGTGGCGCCGCGAGGGAGCCGTCGCCTGCGCCGCCTTCTCGATCGTCTCCTCGCGGGAGAGGATCTCGCGCATCTTCTTCGGCAGGCCGGAGAGCGACTCCAGCAGCCGGTGGCGTCTCCCCGGATCGCCGACGCCGCAGGCCTCGCCGAGGGCCTCCCCGAGCAGCAGCCCCGCGGCGATCTGGCTGTAGAAGGCCTTCGTCGAGGCGACCGACATCTCGACGTCGCGCCCGTCGCTCGTGTAGATGACCCCGTCGACGCGCTCGGTCAGGTCGCTGTGGCGGCGATTCACGATCGCGAGCACCGACGCGCCGCGCGAGCGCAACAGGTCCACCGTGCGGTTCGTGTCGGTCGTCGTCCCGCTCTGGCTGATCGCGACGAAGAGGTGGTCGCCCATGTCGTCGCGGAGGTGGAAGCCGCTGACCTCCGTCGCCGGAAGCGCGTCGACCGGGATCGAGGTCCCCGAGAGCGCCTCGCGGATCGCCTCGCAGACCCCCTGTCCCGCCACGGCGGCGGTGCCCTGGCCGATCACGCGGATCCGCTTGAACGCGCCGTCGCGCAGCCGCGCGGCGATCGCGAGCGGCAGGCTCTCCTCGCCCAGCGAGGCGCGCATGAGGCCGTTCTCGGTCACGATGCGGCCGCGCAGCGTCTTGCGGATCGACTCCGGCGCCTCGGCGATCTCCTTCTTCAGGTAGTGCCGGTACTCGCCGCGATCGATGTCGCGCGTCGTGATCTCGACCCGCCGGATGTCCTTGTCGGCGACACCCAGGTCGCTCCCGTCGTACCCGAGCCGCAGCATGCCGCCGAGGGTGCCGGCGCGCGCGGCATCGAGCACGACGACCTGGCCCCGCGTCTCCGGCCGCTCCCGGTCGGTCGGCGTCTCGCCGTCCAGGCGCAGATAGCGCGCCGTCTCCTCGACGATCCCGTAGGGCTCGCTCGCGACGAGGAACGCGCCCTCGGCGACCCCGACGTAGAGCGCCTGCCCGCTGCCGCGCAGCGCGAGGTAGAGGCGCCCCGGCTCGGCGGCGACCGCGCAGGCGATCGCGACGGACCCCTCGAACCGCTGCACCGTCTGCCGGAAGGCGTCGGTGGCTCCCACCCCGTCGGCAAGGCGCCGCGAGACGATCGCCGGGATCACCTTCGCATCGGTCGTGATGTCCGGGGCGATGGCGAGTTCGTCCTCGCGGATGAGGTGCTGGTAGTTGTCGACGTCGCCGTTCAGCGCGGCGACGCTGTAGGGGAGCCCCTCCCGGTCCACCTGCTCCTGGTTGAGCGGGTGGGCGTTCGCCTCGCTGATGACGCCGACGCTCGCCCAGCGCGTGTGGCCCAGGACCTCCGCGGTCACCCCCGGCAGCGCGAGCACGCGGCGCAGCAGCGGGTCGCCGCTGATCGCGGCGCGGATCCCGCGGACGTTGTCGCCGAGGTCCCCCACCTCCGCGGCGACCTTGTAGGCGAAGCTCAGCGCGACCTTGCCGCCGGGCAGGTCGATCCGCCGCACCGCCTGGTGCGTGAAGTGGTCGATCCGCGTCCGCTCCTCGACCTCCGCCCGCAACTCGTCCAGCAGTTTGCCGAGGTCCCCCCGCACCATGAGGTGCAGTCCGGCCGAGTCCCGGCCGCGCACCTCGAGGCGGTTCAGCGCGTTCAGCGCGACGTTCACGTCGTAGGCGACACGGAGTTGCCCCTCCGTCGCCAAGGGTCCGCAGAGCCCCCGCACCTTGTCGATATTGCCGATGCGGTCGCGATCCAGCGCGAACTGGGCGTCCTTGAGGCGCACGAGGGAGGCGTTCAGCCCCTCGACGCGCGCGGTGCCGAGGCCGCTCGCCCGCTGGTCGAGGAGCTGCTCGAAGCGGACCAGCGCCTCGCCGAGCCGGCTCACGGCGGGAGCGAGCCCCCCCGCCCCCCCCGAGATCAGCGCCCTCATGCCGGCAAAGCCGGAGAGGGCCCTAGCCGCCTCCTCGCACCCCCGTACGGCCCCCTCGAACTGCTGGGGGGTCCTCTCGTCGCTCGTCCCCCAGGCGCGAACGGCTTCGTTCGCATCGGAGACCAGGCGGCAGGCGGCCGCGAGGTCGGGGTCCGGCCGACGGTCGGGCCGGGAGAGGACTGCCACGATCCCGCACATACGCTTCGCCATCATCCATCGGCAGAACGACGGGGACAAGTAAGGGGGAGGCGAAGGGAGGGGGCGGGGGGGGAGGGGGTAGAATCCTACCCCCGAAAGACCCATGGGACGGATCGCGCTCGCACTCGCCTTTCTCTGCGCCGGGGGGGCGCTTGCGCAGGGAGACAGGTTCCACTGGCGGACCCTGGGTCGCGTCGAAGGCCTCCCGAGCGAGGATGTCTACGACCTCTGTACGAGCGGCCCCGACCGCGTCTGGGCCGCCACCGCCGGGGGCCTCTGCCGCATCGAGGCCTACGAATTCCGGCTGCTCGGCCCCATGGATCAGACCCCCCGCCTCGTCGCGGCCGCCGCGGATGGCGGCGTCTACGCCCTCTATCCGAAGGGAATCGCCTGGATCCGTGAGGGCGCCGAGGAGTGGATCGAGCCTCCCGCCGATGCGGCGCGCGTCCAGCCGACGGCGATCGCTTCCGAGCCCGACGGAACGCTCTGGATCCTGACGGGGGGGTCGGTCTACTCCCGGCGCCCGGGGGGCGGTTTCGTTCGGGATCCTTCCCGGAGCGACCTGAAGTCCCTAGGGCCACCTCCACCGAACCCGCGCTACGGCAAGGCCCCCTACCAGATGCATGCGATGATCCGGCACCGGGATGAGGTCTGGGGGGCGACGCGAGGACAGGGCATCCTCCGGCAGCGGTTGACCGCGCGCTTCCGGGGGCCTCCGCGGCCCGGCGGCTTGAGGGTTCACGCCCTCGCGGAGGGGCCGGACGGGAGCATCTGGTGCGCGACCGAGGCCGGTCTCACCCGGATTCGAGGCGACGAGACGGAGGTGATCGCCTCGATCGACGGCAAGCCGCTCGGCACCGTGACCGGCTGCGCGGTGGACCGGGAGGGTCGCGTCTGGATCGGGAGCGGCTCGTCCTTCACCGGCGTCTACCGCCTCGATGGCGCCGGCTGGTCCCACAAGGGCGAGATCGACGCCTACGTCCACCGGATCACGACCGACCCCACCGGCGCGGTCTGGTTCGCGGTGCTGAACCGGGAGGGCGGCCCCGCGGGCGAGGGGGAGGGGGCCTGGTACTACTCGGGCGGCAAGTTCCAACCCGCGCCGATGGTCGGCGACTTCCCGAGCGGCCGAGTCTACGACGTCGTCGCCCGCGACCCGAGCGGCGTGCTCTGGTTCGCCACGCTGAAGGGGCTCGCCGCGTATGAGGGAGGGGGCCGCCTCTCGCAGTACACCCCCGAGACGGGAGGGTTGCCCGGCGAGAAGGTCTGGTGTCTCTGCGCGGCCCGCGACGGCAGCCTCTGGATCGGCTACCAAAGCGAGCACGGCGCCTCCCGCCTCGCCCGGGGAGAGGTGACGCACTTCGACGTGGAGGATGGCCTCTGCGACGGCAACGTCTGGTCGATCGCGGAGGGGAGGCCCGGCGTCTTCTGGTTCGCGACCCAGAGCGGTCTCTCCCGCTTCGACGGACGCCGCTGGTCCTGCTTCCGGGCCGAAGAGGAGCTCGGCGTCGCCCCGATCTGGCCGCTGCTGCCGCTCGCGGACGGCTCGCTCTGGATCGGCACCCTCGGCGAGGGCGCGGTCCACCTCGTGCCCGACGACCGCTCGCCGCCGCGCACGCGCTTCGACGCGGTTCGCTACGAGGGCCCCGCCGGCCGCTCGATCACCGTCTCCTGGTCGGGCCACGACGCCTGGTTCGACACGCCCTCCGCCGACCTCTGGTACCGCTGGCGCCTCGACGATGGCGGCTGGTCGAAGGCGACGCCGAAGCGATCGCTCACGCTCGACCCCCCCGAAGGCGTGCACCGCCTCGAGGTGCAGGCGATCGACCGCTTCGGAAACGCGGAGGACCCGCCGCAGGGGGTCGAGATCCTCGTGCGCGGGGGCGGCGCGCCCTGGCTCCTCTACGCGCTCGGGGCCGCGCTGCTCGTCGCGCTGGGGTTCCTCATCGGGAGAAGAGGTTCCGCAGCACGAGCCACGTGACGTTGGGACTCTCCGCCATGCGGCGCCGCAGGTAGGCCGTCGCGTCCCTCCAGCCGATCGCGAAGGGCACGTAGAGGCGCACCGGGATGCACACGCCATACTCCCCGGAAACGAGTCGCCTCTGCAGCGCCTTGCGCGGCACGCCGAGCAGCATCTGCACTTCGGAAGAGCGGGGGGCTCGGGGGGCGATCTCGCGCGCGAAGGTCTCGACGCAGGCGACGTCGTGGGTCGCGAACTCGACGTGCACGTCGCGCGCGACCAGGAAGCGCGCCGCGTCGAGCATCGCCCGCTTCATCGCCGGCTTCTCCACCATCGCGATCCGCGACGACTCGCGATAGATCCCGATCACGAGCCTCAGGCGCATGCCCCTGGGGATGCGCCGCAGGTCGTCGGCGGTCCGGTAGAGGCGCGTCTGCAAGACCGTGCCGACGTCGAAGCCGCGGCCGTAGAGGTCGAGCGCGAGATCAAGGGTGAGGTCGGTCCAGCGATGCCCCTCCATGTCGATCGTCAATGCGACGCCGCGCTCGCGCGCGAGCGCCGCGAGGGATTCGATCGGCCCAACCACCCCCCCGGGATCGCGCGTCGTGAAGGCGGAGGGCTTCAGCGAGACCGACGGCCGCATCGCTGCCGGAAGTGCCGCAAGCGCGTCGATCGTCCGGCGGTAGACGGCGACGTTCGCGTCGACCTGCGCGGAGGTGGTCACATCCTCGCCGAGCAGGTCGAGGGTCGTCAGCAGCCCCTCCTCGGAGGCCTTGCGGGCGACCGCGAGGCCCGCCTCCAACGAGGCCCCGGCGACATAGGGCCGGGCGAACCAGCGGACGAGAGGTGCCGGGACGAGGCGCGCCAACATGGGCGGGGATTGTATCGGCGGCGGCCCCTTTGACGGAGCCGCCCCGCGGCGCGATCATGTGCCCCCCATGAGAATCCTCGTCACCGGCGGCGGAGGACAGGTCGGCAGCGACCTGCTCGCCCATCTCGCAGCCACCGCACAGCACGATCTCACAGCCTTCGACGTCGCGAAGCGCCCCCCCGCGCTGCCCGAGAGCGTCGCCTGGCAGCTAGGCGACGTGACGAATGCGGCCGAGGTCTTCGACTGCGTCCGCGCGGTGCGGCCGGAGGTCGTCTACCACTTCGCGGCGCTCCTGAGCGCGACCGGCGAGCGCCTGCCGCACCGCGCGTGGGCGGTCAACATGGAGGGGACGCGGAACGTGCTCGAGGCGGCGCGCCTCTTCGACGCGCGCCAGGTGATGTTCGCGAGCACGATCGCCGTCTTCGGGCCCGGCCTGCCCGACCCGGTGCCCAACGACGCGCCGCTGCTGCCGCAGACGATCTACGGCGTCACGAAGGTCGCGGGCGAACTGCTCGGCAGCTACTACTTCCGCAAGTGGGGACTCGATTTCCGGGGCGTGCGCTTCCCCGGACTGATCAACGCGGGGGTGCCGGGGGGCGGCACGACCGACTACGCGCTCTACATGTACGTGCACGGGATCCGCTACGGCCACTACGAGTGCTTCGTCGGCCCCAAGTCGACGGTCCCGATGATGTACATGCCCGATGCGCTGCGCGCGCTGACGGACCTCTCCGCCGCCCCGCGCAAGAGCCTCAAGCGATGCATCTACAACATCGCCGCGATGAGTCCGACCGCGCAGCAGTTCGCCGACGCCGTGAAGGAGCGCGTGCCCGGCGCCGAGATCACCTTCAAGATCGACCCCGTCCGCCAAGCCATCCTCGACTCCTGGCCCGCCCGCGTCGACGACTCCTGCGCCCGCGCCGAGTGGGGCTGGAAGCCCTCCTACGACCTCGCCCGCATGAGCGACGACCTCGTCCCGAAGGTCCGGGCGATGCTCGGCGAGTAGGAGCGGACCGTGGGGTGGGACTCCGGAGGTGCCCGCGGCGGGAGGCCGTCGCTGCGGCGAACCCGTACGAAGCCGAATCCGGGAGGTGGGAGGGCGGGAGTGCGCCGGGATTGCGCGCGGACGTCGGCGAATCGATGCTCTCCGCCCCGGTCGCGGGGCGGGTCGATCCCGACCCTGCGCGGCCGCCCCTGCGCATCGCGGGCGGGCCGGGCCTCAGCGATCCTCTTCGCCGTCGTGGGTGTGCGGTACGAGCACGAACTCCTCCGACGTGTGGGTCTTGCCGCCGTGCTCGAAGACGACCTTGACGATGGACTGGAATCGCTTCCCTTGGAGCCACGACGCGTCGGCGCCCGAATCGCCGGGGAAGATGAAGTAGTTCGTCCGGCCCTCCCGGATGTTCACGGTGCCGTCCTCGTCCTCGTTCCCCTCCCGGTTGCGGACCGCGAGCGCGACCTCCCGGTTGTCGTGGTCGATGAAGACGACCTTGATCGTCGCCTCCAGCGGAAGGTCGAAGGGCTGGGAGATCTTCGCGTCCCGGGCGATCCAGAGCTCCAGGTCGCCCTTGTCGTCGTGGAGCTTGAGCTCGACGTGGCCCGCCTCCTTCCCGTCCGGCCCGCGGAAGAGCCCCACGACGCCGTGGTGCGGGCTCTCGCCGTGCTCGTGGCCGTGCCCGGAGAGCGGCAGGCCCGCCCGTTCGTCGTTGCCGCCCGCGCGGACGCGCAGGACGGCCCTGTGCGCCGCTTCGCCGCCGGCGCGCGGCGTCGTGTGGAAATGCCACCTGTCACCCTCGACGTCGCCCTTCGCGGGGGCCGAAAGCTGCTCCCCGGCCTTCGATTCGACCCAGAGGAAGAGGGTCGCGCCGGCCATCGGCTTTCCCTTCGAGTCTCCGGCCAGCGCGACCTCGAACGCGCCTTCGCTCCCGGCCTTGATCTCGCCCAGCCGCGTGATGGCGAAGGTGTGGCCCGCCAGCGTGACGGTGCCGAGGGCCACGGCCTCGCCGTGTTCGGCGCCCGCCGGGGCGCCCCCACCCCCGGCGGGCGCAGGGCCCGCCGCTCCGTGGTCGTGCGGATTCTCCTCGCCGCCGCAGGCGGCGAGAACGGCGGAGAGCAGGAACGGGACGACGACGTTTCTCATGTCTGGTTCTCCATGCGGTTCGACGGCCGCGGACCGCCCCCGAAAAGGGAGAGTCCGACGGGAACGACCGCCAGGTTGAGGAAGGTGCTGCTGACGAGCCCGCCGAGCATCACCACGGCGAGAGGGTATTGTAGCTCGCTGCCGATCTCGCCCCGCGCGAGGACGAGCGGGACCAGTGCAAGCCCGGAAGTCAAGGCGGTCATCAGGATGGGCACGAGGCGCTCCCGGGCGGCGAGGACCACGGCGCCGTGCGGCTCCACGCCCTCGTCCTCCATCAAGTGGTAGTAGTGCGAGATGAGCAGCAGCCCGTTGCGGCAGGCGATTCCCGCAAGGCCGATGAAGCCGACGAGCGAAGCGATCGAGACCACCGGGGCCACGTACTCCCCGACGCCGAGGAGCGCCGCCGCGTTGCGGAACGGGTTCGGGGAGTCGGCGAGGAACTGCGCGAGGACGCAGCCGACGAGCGCGAGCGGGAGGTTCAGCAGAACGAGGACGACGGGCCGGATCGAGCGGAAGGCGCCGTAGAGCACCGCGACGATGACGACGAGCACGCCCAGCGAGGCCCAGAGGATGCGGCGGCTCGCCTCCTCCTGCGCCTCGAACTGCCCGCCGTATTCCACGTAGGTCCCCGGGTACTTCGCCAGGATGGGGTTCACCCGCCCGCGGATCGTCCGGATCAGGTCGCCGAGGTTGTGCCCCTCGTCCACGTTGCACGACACGATCGCCTTGCGCTTGACATTCTCGCGCGTGATGAGATTGCTCGCCTGCTCCTCGTAGATGCGCGCCACGTCGCCGACGCGCACCAGCGCGCCCGACGGCGCCCGGAGCAGGAAGCGACGGACGTCCTCGGGAGCCCGGCGCGCCTCCTCGACGAGGCGCACCGCGATGTCATAGCGCGCGCCGCCTTCGTTGATGACCCCGACCGTGGTGCCGCGGAACGCGGTCTCGACCTGCCGTGCCGCGTCGCCCGGAGTGAGGCCGTAGTACGCGAGCTTGGCGCGGTCGAACTCCACCGGCAGCGTTTCCGCCATGACCTCCCGGTTCGCGACGAGGTCCCGCACGCCGGGCACGCCCCGCAGCGCGCCTTCGATCTCCCGCGCGAGGACGCGGAGCGTCGCCAGGTCGTCGCCGAAGATCTTGATCGCCACCGCGGCGGGCGTGCCGGAGAGGATGTGCGACAGCCGGTGGGCGATCGGACCGCCGATCTGCGCCGTGATTCCCGGGGTCTGCGCGAAGAGGCCCACCAGCGAGCGGCGGACCGCCTCGATGTCGGCGCCGGGCTCGAGCCGGACGTCCATCTCGCTCGAGCTCGGGGGCTCGGCGTGCTCGTCCTGCTCCGCCCGTCCCGTGCGCCGGGTCACCGCACCCACCCCGTCCAGCCCCAGCACCCGCTGCTCGATCCGCCGCGTCACGCGGTCCGACTCCTGCAGCGACGTCCCGGGAGGCGCGTTCAGGAAGAGCGTGATGCTCCCTTCGTTGAAGTCGGGCAGGAAGGAGGATCCGTAGGTCGAGGCCAGCAGCACGGAGAGGAGCACGAGCAGCCCCGACGCGGCCAGCACCGTCTTGCGCCTCCGGAGCACGAGGCCGAGCCCCCGCTCGTAGTTGGCCTTCAACCGCCGCACGAGCCAGCCGTCGCCCTTCTCGATCACCTTCGCACGGCCGAGCAGCCCGTAGCAGAGAACGGGCGTGACCGTCATGGCCACGATGAGCGACGCGCCCAAGCTGATCACGTAGGACGCGCCGAGCGGCCGGAAGAACCGGCCCTCCACGCCGGAGAGGAAGAAGAGCGGCACGAACACGAGGAGGATGATGAGCGTCGCGAGGAGAATGGCCGAGCGGACCTCGACGGACGCCTCGTAGACCACGCGGTGCGGCGGCTTGCGCCGCTCCGGCGGGAGCTGCGCGTTCTGCTTGAGGCGCCGGAGGACGTTCTCCACGTCCACGATCGCGTCGTCCACCAGCGAGCCGATCGCCACCGCGAGGCCGCCCAGCGTCATGACGTTGATCGTGCCGCCCCACGCGTGCAGCACGAGCAGCGCCGTCACGATGGAGAGCGGGAGCGCGGTCAGCGTGATGAAGGTCGTCCGGAAGTTGACGAGGAACGCGAACAGGATGATCACGACGAAGATCACGCCGTCCCGGAGCGCGTGGAGCACGTTGCGGAGCGCGACCTCGATGAAGTCCGCCTGCCGGAACACGTGGCGGTCGAGCTTCACGCCTTTCGGCATCGTCCGCGCGAAGTCGTCGAGCGCGGCGTCGATGAGGCCGGTGACCGTCAGCGTGTTCGCGCCGGGGTTCTTCTGGATCGCGAGAACGACCGCATCGTGGCCCATCGCCGACCCGGTGCCTCGCTTCGGCGCGCCGCCGAGGCTCACGTCGGCCACGCGCGAGACCGGGACCGGCGTTCCGCGCCAGTCGCCGACGGTCGTGCCCGCGAGGTCCTCCACGCCCGCGGCGCGCGTCAGCGGCCGCACGGGCAGTTCGCGCCCGCCCACGTTGGGCAGGTAGCCGCCCGCCGCCGGGGCGTGGGCCGCGGCGACCGCCTCCTCGACGTCCCGCAGGGAGAGCGCGTGGCGCAGCAGGTCGTCCGGGCGCACGGCGACCTGGTATTCGGGCAGCTCGCCGCCGATCGCGACGACCTGGGCGAGCCCCGGCACCGCGAGCAGCCGCGTGCGCAAGTCGTACTCCGCGAGTTCGCGCAGGCGCAGCGGCGTGACCGTGCCTTCCGGGCTCGACAGCGCGAGCAGCATGACCTCGCCCGTGATGCTCGAGATCGGCGTCATCTCGGGCGGGTGGATGTTCGCCGGCAGGGCGGCGCCCACCTGCTGCAACCGCTCGCCGATCAGTTGCCTCGCGCGGTAAATGTCCACGTCGAAGTCGAACTCCGCCCACACGATCGAGAGGCCGATCGCCGAGCTGGAACGGACGCGCCGGATGCCCGGCAACCCGTTGAGCCCAGTCTCGATCGGGAACGTGATCGCGACCTCCACTTCGTGCGCCGCGTAGCCGGGCGCCTCCGTCATGACCGTGACGGTGGGCGCCTTCAGCTCCGGGAAGACGTCGAGCGGCATGCCCAGGATCGCGACCGCGCCGCCGGCGACGAGCACGACGCTCCCGAACAGGACGAGCCACCGGTTCGCGAGCGACCAGGCGATCAGGCGGTTCAGCATGTCAGCCGTTCCCTTCGTGCCACGTCCCGTCGGCGTGGAAGTGCCCCTTCGCGGAGGGCCGCCCGATGCCGGTCTGCTTCAACTGGTGGATCCCGTCGGCCACGAGCTCGTCGCCGGCCCCCACGCCCGAGAGCACCTCGACCCGCTCCCGCGTCCGACGGCCCACGGCCACCGGCGTGCGGATGACGTACTCCGCGTTCGAGGGGTCGCGGCGGAAGAGGATGAACTCGAGCTGGTCCTGCACCAGGCAGTCCGCGGGGACCAGCACCTCTTCGTGCTCGCCGCGGTCGACGAGCACGCGCGCAATGGCCGAGACGCCGCGCGGCAGCCGGCGCTCGCCGTTCGGCACGCGCGCCTGGACGCGCACCGTCCGCGTCGTCGCGTCGGCGACCGGCAGGGGCCCGCGGAGGGTCGTGTCCACGTCGCGAAAGGCGCCGACCGGCGAGACCACCCGCACGGGGGCGCCGGGCTGAAGCCGTGCCAGGTCTCCTTCGGGGACCTCGCCGCGGAAGACGAGCACACTCGTGTCCACGACCTCGGCCAGCACCGCCGTGGCTTCCACCCACTCCCCGTCCGCCGTGTGCAGCTCGACGAGCACGCCGTCGGCGGGAGAGATCAGCGTGATCGACTCGAGCGACGCCCACGCGCCCTCCTTCGACAGCTCGGCGTCGGAGAGGCCGGTCAGGGCCGCGAGTTCGCGCAGCTTGTGGCGATACGCGAGCCGCGAGGCCTCGAGTCGGTTGTGCAGGGTCTCCCGCACCTTGTCGGACGTCCCGACGTCCGCGCGGGCCACGGCCGCCCGCTGCTCCAGCTCCCGCAGCGCGATCGGGCCCTCCTGGACGCGCCGCTCGGCGTCCAGCGCCGCGGCTTCGGCCTCCAACGAGTCCTTCTGCGCGGCGAGGTACTCCCGGCCGGAGATCGCGCCCTCGTCGCGCAGCCTCTCCACGTCGGCGAGGCGCCGGCGCGCCGCAGCGCGCAGCCCGCGCGCCTGGGCGGCGACCGTCTCGCTCTCGCGGACGCGTGCGCGGGCCTCGTCGACCGCCCTCGTCAGCGTCTCCGCCAGCGCGCGGCGCGGACCGAGCGCCTCCCCGAACTGCTCCGACTCGCGCTCCGCGTCCAGCAGCGCGTTGCGGGCGGCGAAGAGGGCGTCCTGCACGGCGCGGAGTTCGTCGGAGATGAGCTCGCCGATTCGCTCGCCGGCGCGGACCTCCGACCAGCGCTCCTTGGCGATGCGCATCCGCCCCCTCGCCGGGGCCCGCAACATCCAGCGGCGCTCCTCCGGCACCTCCAGGCGTCCCGGCACCTCCATGCGGATCTCCAAGCGTCCGCTCTCCGCCTGGCGGAAGGTGATGCCGAGGTTGGCCACGACTTCGGCGGGGACGTGGATGCGGTTGGTCGGGGGCTCGACGCCCGGGCTCTCGGGCGCACGGGCCGCACCGCCGCAGGCGGCGGCGAGCGTAGCGAACACGAGTATTGAGTTCCTCTTCACGGTTTCCCTCCTTCCGGGACGCGGGGCAGCACCCATCCTCCCGCGTAGGCCGCCTCCAGCGCGGCGACGAGCACCCGTTCCTCGAGCGCGACGGCCCTCAGCCGCGCGCGTGCAACCGCGCGTCTCGCCTCGAGCAGCTCCAGCAGGTCGCTTTGGCCTCCCCGCAGGCGTGCGGCGACCCCCTCCTCGGCCCGCTCGACCGCTTCGAGGGTCCCGGTGCGGTACTCTTCGAGGAGGTCGCGCGCCGCCTCGTGCGCGGCGCGCGCGGCGGATTCGTCCCGAGCGAGACGCAGCAACTCCGACTGGTACCGCTCACGGGCCGCGTTCCGCTCCGACTCGGCGGACGCGATGCCGCCGCGGTTGCGGTCGAACAACGGGAGCTCGATCAGGAGGCCGAGCCCGAGGCTCGACTCCCCCTGCGCGTACTCATAGTCCGGCCCGACCCGCAGCTCCGGATACTGCCTCGCCACCTCCACCCGGAGCGCATGTTCCGCCGCCTGGTAGCTCGCCTCCAGCTTCCGCAGTCGCGGATGGCCGAGCGCCCGGACCCGATCGATGTCGGGCAGGTGCGGGAGGGCGAAGGAGCCCTCGACGACAATGCGGACCGGGGCGGTCGCCAGCAGACCGATCGCCTCGAGCAGACCGGCGCGCGCCTCGGCATGCTCCGCCTCCTTGCCACGGAGGTCCTGCCGCGCCTCGTCCCGGTCCAGCCGAGCCAACGCGGCAGCCAGCGGGCTCGCCTCATCGGCCTCCTCCAAGCGGGAGGCCCAGCGGTAGGCCTCGTCGCTCTGCTCGGCCACGACGGCCAGCAGCCGCCGCTCCTCGGCGAGCGCGCGGACATGCAAGAAGCGGCTGCGGACGTCGATCAGCATCTCGAGTTCCACGGCCATCACGTCGAGACGCGCCGCCTGAAGCTCGGACCCCGCCTTGTCCAGCTCCGCCGACCGCCGACCGCCGAGCGGGACGTCGAGGAGCAGGGCCGCGGGGAGGATCAGGTCCGTGGGGCCCGTCGTGAACCGGGGGCCGACGGCCAACTCGGGGTTGCGAAGCAGGCCGGCCTGCAGAAGTTGCCCCGCGGAGAGGTCCGCCTCGGACCGGGCGGCCCGCACGCGGGGGGCGAAGAAGAGTCCGAGCGCGTTGGCCTCGCCGAGGGAGAGGCCGTCCGCGAGGTCGACCTGCGCTTCCAACGGGAACCACTCCGCCGGCGCGCTGCACGCGCCTGCCTCCGGAAGGGCGTCGAGCCCCCTCCGCGTCAACGCCGCAAGCTCCGCGGAGGGGATCAACGGGTCGGGGCGATAGCTTGCGCACCCCTGCAGGGCGAGGGCTAGAACAGTCGCAGCGGTCCAGACCGCCGGCTCCTTGGACATTTGCGTCTCCCACTGGCGTCACGTCGACGGAACTCCCGCGAGCCCCGTGCGCGCGGGCTCAGGCGATCGTGGGAGGTGCGCGTGGGGACGCCGGCGAGCGTCGTGGCAGACCCGACCTTCGCGGGTCGGCGTCGACGACGGCTTCGCCCACACGGTCGGACGTCTCCGTGACGACTTCGGCCGTGGGCAAGGCCGCCGGCACGCCTGGCGCGCCCGCGGAAAGCCGGAGGTGCGTCTCGTGATCGGAATAGTGGTGAGGGTCGTGCGAGGGGGGCGCGTCTTCGTGCTCGTGCCGGTGCGGCGAGCGGCGGTCGTGGTCGTGGTCGTCGGAGTGGCGCAACGCCCCGGGCAAGCGGCCCTCGTGGTGCTCATGGGCCACATGGTGCGGGACGAAGCAGAGTGCCGAGCCGGCCCAAGCAACGAGCGCCAAGCTGGCCAGGAAGCGGCGCGCCCGGTTACGCACGACGCGCGATTCTACACGCCGCCCACCCCCGAGCAAGCCCCGCGTTCCGCACCTCGGGACGTCGATGTCGTAACGAGGAAACTCGTTGAAATCGCGCCGCCCTGCCCGCGCTTCGCCCTTGCCGCTCCTCGCCGACTGCGCATCGATCGCGCGCAGGAGACGGCGGCTGTCGCGTGCACGCAGGGCCCCTCGCGGAGCCGCCGGTCTCCCCGCGCCTCCGGGCCGCCCGGCGCCCCCCCGCGGAAACCGCCACCCCCCCGACGTCCGTCAGCACTCGGGCAGGCTGACCGCGAGGCCGCCCTCGCTCGTCTCCTTGTACTCGCGCCGCATGTCGTCGCCGGTGCGTTTCATCACTTGGATCACGCGGTCGAGGCTGACGACGGCGTGCAGGGCGCTGTGCAGCGAAAGCTGCGCGGCGCTCCACGCCTTCGCGACGCCCATCGCGTTGCGCTCGATGCAGGGCGCCTGCACGAGGCCCTTGATCGGGTCGCAGGTGAGGCCGAGGTTGTGCTCGATCGCGATCTCGGCGGCGATCTCGCACTGGCGGACGTCGCCGCCGAGAAGCTGGCAGAGGGCGGCGGCGGCCATCGCCGTCGCGGTGCCGACCTCGCCCTGGCATCCGACCTCGGCGCCGGAGATGCTCGCGTGCGTCTTCACGAGCATCGCGATCGCGGCGGCGGTGGCGAGCGCGTTGTGGATCCGCGGGCGCGGGATCGAGAGCCGCTCGGCGATCTCGACGAGCACCGCCGGCACGATGCCCGCGGCGCCGTTCGTCGGCGCGGTCACGACGCGGCCGCCGGCGGCGTTCTCCTCGTTGATCGCGAACGCGAACGCCTGCGCGCGCGCGGTGTGGCGGTAGGCCTGTTCGACCATGCCGCGCTCGACGCGGTCGAGCATGTCGCCCGCGCGGCGGCGCACGCCGAGACCCCCGGGCAGTTCGCCGCGCCGGTCGAGGCCGCGGCCGATGCAGGCGCGGAAGGCGTCCCAGACCCGGTCGAGCCCCGCCTCCACCTCCCCCGGGGCCCCCTCCCATCCGCGCTCGTTCGCGAGCACGATGTCGCCGAGGGTTCCTCCGTGGGAGAGCGCGGCGGCGACGAGCGTCTTCGAGTCATGGAACGGGAAGCGCGGCGGCGCGGGGGGGGGAAGCGAGAACTCGTTGTCGACGTCATCGGCGCGTCGCACGAAGCCGCCGCCGATGGAGCACCAGGCCTCGCTGAACTGCACCGTTGCGCCGGTCATCGCGCGCAGCACGAGCGTGTTCGGGTGCGGCAGCACCTCATCGCGATACTCGTGATAGCGCAGGAAGCGCACCTGCTCGGGGTGGAGCCGCGTCCTATGCGCGCCCCAGGGCGCGAGCGGTTGCGCCCGGAGCGTGTCGAGCAGCGCATGGAAGGCCTCGAGGTCGCACGACTCGGGACTCCAGCCGTGCAGTCCCGCGAGCACGGCCTTGTCGGTGCCGTGGCCGTGGCCCGTCGCGCTGAGCGAACCCTTCAGGTCGACCTCGACGCGCTCGGGATGGATCTTCCGCTCGAGGCACCGCTCGCGGAAGCGCGCCGCCGCGCGCATCGGGCCGACGGTGTGGCTGCTGCTCGGCCCGAGGCCGATGCGGAAGATGTCGAGGAGCCGGACCGTGATCGGAGCAGTCATCCGCGGCGGATTCTATTATCGGCCTCCAAAGACTCCCTCGCGGAGCGGAGCACGAGGCCGCCGCAGACGTCGCCGCCCGGCAGGACGCGCCCGACGCCGACGACCTCCCCCCCATGCACGACGGCGACCTGCGGGCCGTCGCCGCCGCCGGGGATCGCATTGCCTTGGGCGAAGCGGAGGGCGCGGGCGGAATCGACGTGGAGGGAGGGGATGCCGGCCGCGGTGAGCAGGTCGATCAACGGGCGAATGGAGGGGGCCTCGGGGGCCGCGACGAACGGTCCGATCGCGGTGCGGCGCAGCGCGCGGAGGCTCGCCGGGAGGCCCAAGGCGGCGCCGAGGTCGCGGGCCAGCGCGCGCAGGTAGGTGCCCGCGCCGCAGACGACGTCGAGGGTGACCTCGGGCCAGTCGCTCTGCCGGATCGCGATCGAGTCGATGCGGACGGTGCGTGCCGCGAGGCGCGGCGACTCCCCGGCGCGGGCGAGGCGATAGGCGCGCGTGCCGTCGACGCGCAACGCGGAGAACGCGGGCGGCGCCTGCGTGACCGAGCCCAACTGCGCGGCGATCGCCGCGTCGAGCGCCGGCGGCGCCACCGGTCCTGCGTCGGCGATGCGCACGACCTCGCCGGTCGGATCGAGCGTGTCGGTCTCGATGCCGAAGCGGACCGTCGCGCGGTAGGTCTTCGGCAGCCCCATCGCCATGCGCGCAAAGCGTGTGGCCTCGCCGAGCAGCACGAGCAACACGCCGGTCGCGAAGGGGTCCAGCGTGCCCGCGTGGCCGATGCGCGGGCGGCTCCTGCGCCGCCCCCCCTTGGGCCTCCACGCATCGAGCGCGCGGGCGCTGCTGAGCCCCGCCGGCTTGTCGAGGACGACGAAGCCGCTGCGGGTCACTTGGCGCCGGCAAGCGTCCATGCGACCGCCTCGTCGAGGAAGTCGTTGACAGGCCGCGTGTGCCCATGATCCGGGGCGAGGCGGAAGGTGACGGACTCGCCGCCCGACGCGGCGGCTGCGATCCGCAACGCGACTCTCATGCGGGCCTCCCGAGCAGGTGCCGCAGCGCGGTGTCGAGTGTCGGATGGCGGAAGCGATACCCCGATTCGACAAGCCGCGAGGGCTTGACGCGGGCGCCGGTCAAGAGCAGCTCCTGCGCCATCTCGCCGAAGGCGAGCCTTGCCGCGAAGGCGGGCATCGGCATCACCGCCGGGCGGCGCAGCACCCGGGCGAGGGTCCTTGTGTACTCGGCGTTCGTGACGATCTCCGGAGCGACGGCGTTGACGGGGCCGGAGAGGCCGCCGGTGACGCAGGCGTGGTGGATCGCGCCGATCGCATCGTCGATCGAGATCCAGCTCAGCGCCTGGCGCCCGGAGCCGATCCGCCCCCCGATGCCCATCCGGAAGGGCAGGAGCATCTTGCGCAGCGCCCCGCCGGCGGGCGTCAGGATCACGCCGAACCGCAGGTGTACGACGCGAAGGCCCGCCCGCACCGCCGGCGCCGCCGCGGCCTCCCACTCGCGGCAGACCTCGGCGAGAAACCCCTTGCCCGCGGCACTCCTCTCGTCGACGACCTCGTCGCCGCGGTCCCCGTAGAAGCCGACCGCCGAAGCGATGACGAGCAGGCGCGGCGGACGGGGCAGCGCCACGAGCGCGGAGGCGAGCCGCCCGGTCCCGTCGACGCGGCTCTCGCGGATCCGCTCCTTCTGCGCGGCGCTCCAGCGCCTCCCGGCGATGTTTTCCCCGGCGAGGTGGACGACGGCGTCGGCCCCGTCGAACGTGGCCGCCGACGTGTCGCCGCGAGGGACGCGCACGACCTCGTCGCCGGCAGTCGCCAGCAGCGCCCTCAGCGCGCTGCCGACGAGGCCGCCGCTGCCGGTGATCGCGACGCGACCGATGCGGCGCCCCCCGAGCAGCGCGAGGTCGTCGCGCAAGACCGCATGGCGGTAGGCGAAGAGGCGCTCGATCCGGCGGCGCACGCACCGGCCGGCCAGGACCCTCCCGAGCGCGCCCAGCGGCAGCGCATACTCGACGACATCCTCGAGCCGGCTCCGCCGCTCCTCGAGCGCGTCGAAGCGGTGGGTGTGGACCCACTTCGAGAAGGGCCCGCGGCGGATCTCATCGCGGAAGAAGACCTCCTCCTCGTAGCCGGTGTGGACCGCCTCCCACGTCGCCGGGAAGGGCCCCACGCGCGTGCGGAGCACCGTGCGCGCGCCGACCAGAAGCCCGCCGCTCCGCTCGACGACCTCGACCCGCTCCCACGGCGGCGTGAGCCGCTCCAGCGCGCCGGGCCTGCCGTGCCACGCGAAGAGCTCGCGGAGCGGGACGTCGAACTCACTTGCGAGGGCGAACCGTTCCATCGAGGTGATTCTCCAGAGAGCGGGCGGTGTTGTCCGTCATCGTACAGTCGTGGACCGGGCCCTCTCGGCATCCTAGTCCTCAAACAAGCGAATGGGGGAGAGGCCCGCGCGGGGTCCCTGCGGGATGCAACCCGCGCCACATCCGTCCGCGATCATCGCGCACCTCCCCCTTCCCCCCGGTTCGGGGTTTCCGGTC